>TARA_R100001463_G_scaffold39743_2_pt1 | contig 12084 bp, 24 predicted proteins | sample TARA_R100001463 | Tara Oceans TARA_R100001463 (sample SAMEA2622242) | marine metagenome | biome: marine biome (ENVO:00000447); feature: deep chlorophyll maximum layer (ENVO:xxxxxxxx); material: "saline water (ENVO:00002010), including plankton (ENVO:xxxxxxxx)" | depth 40 m
GCAGTTTAATGTTGCCTTAAAAAAATATAATGAGGGCTACCCTAGAAAAGTAATTATTAAATGGCTTAAGGTTTCATGTGGTTGGTCTTTGGCTGAAAAAACAATATCGGACTATTTAGGTGAATATGGCGAAAAAACAGAGTGATTCTTTTGATGAATTTGCGGTAGAAGACTACCAAAAAATAATAGATGAAAACGACGATTTAAAGGCCACAAATAGACGAATTTTAAAGTCATTGGAAAAGGCTAAGCAAAAGAAAATAGACCTCGTAAACGCCGTTTATACGGCTGTTAAGGACAATTTAGGCCTATTAGAGATACCTAAGGTAAAACCACCACCAAAAGATACAAGAAAAGCAAAAGAAGAAGTTGCTATTGCATTATTTAGTGATATTCAATTAGCCAAGGTTACACCAGATTACAATTCAGAGATTGCAGAACAAAGAGTCTTATATTATGCAGACAAGATTATAGAGATTGCAAGAATACAAAGAAAAAGCCACCCAGTAAAAAAGGTATGTGTATTTGCCTTAGGTGATATTGTAGAGGGTGAATTAATATTTCCAGGGCAAGAACATCTGATCGATTCTTCCTTATATAGACAGGTTACAATCGATGGACCAAGAATCATGATTGGTTTTTTGAATAAATTATTAGCTGAATTTGAAGAAGTTGATTGTCATTTTGTTATTGGTAATCATGGTGCGTTAGGTGGTAAAAGTAGGCGGTCTTATGATCCCGAAACCAACGCAGATAGAATGCTTTACAAGATTGTAGAAATGGCCTATGAAGATAATAAAAGAATTAATTTTAATGTACCAGAGGGCGAAGGTGAAAGAAATTGGTATACAGTTGCAGATTTAGGTGAAAGATGTAAATTTTTCTTATTTCATGGCGACCAAGTAAGAGGTTTTGGTGGTTTTCCATGGTATGGCTTTGGTAAAAAGATATTAGGTTGGAAAGCTCTTGCAAGTGCAGGACTCATGGAAGATTTTAATTATGCATGTGCAGGTCATTATCACACGCCGAATACACAATATATTAATGATGTAAGGCTTTGGATAAACGGATCAACTGAATCTTATAATACATTTGCACAAGAACAGTTAGCCTCTATGGGTAGGCCATGTCAGTATCTTTTATTTGCCAAAAAAGGCCTTGGTGTTACAAGTGAATATTTGATTAATTTAGAGTTGGAAAAGTCTTAATATTAGATTAAAATGTAAATAGGTAATATATGGCTAAAAAATTAGTTGGTATTGAAAATGACGGCATTAAGGCTAAGGCTATCTACAATGACGACGGTAAATATTCATCAGTCGATTTAAAGGTAGGCATTACAACCCTTGATGAATTAGTCAAAGAAAAAGTTAGTTAGTAGGTTATTTGTTAGCTGAAGTTTTATTAGCTTGTAGTTTGTTGACCCCTACAACACAAGAGATTACACCTCAACAATTAATGTCTTATGTAAATTGTAAAAATAGAAACGAGATCATTATTGCTATGGAAGAATATATACCTTTATTTAGCCAATATTTTAAAGAAGAAGATTTAGAAACTGCATTACGCATATCTTGGTGTGAATCAAGAGGCAAACCAAATGCAGTTGGTGTAAATAAAGACGGGTCAAAAGATGTAGGTTTGTGGCAATTCAATGACAATACATGGGCATGGTTAAAACCAAAACTTAAAATTACTAGTGATCGAACTGATACAAAAGTCTCAACTGCAGTCGCCTCATGGCTTTTCTATAATGACGGCTCACATCATTGGAAACCAAGTAAATTTTGTTGGAAATACTAAACCTATTTTAATCTTAGATTTGACAAGCATATAGCACCTGTTATTCTACTTATGTGAACAACAAAAAACATACACTAAAACTTAAAGGGTCTGCCATAGACCTAACAGGATCGGGCGAAGAATACGCTATATCTTTAATTGCAGAACGAGAAAATAAATATTATGACGATATACAAAAAGAATTTAACTCAATAAATCAAACATATAAAAAGGCTGGTAAAGGTTATACAATTACTTATCAGATTCAAACTCTAAGAGATTGTGAATTATTAGATGAATTCTTAAGTGGTAACTTAGGTTGGCAAGAAACACAAAACATGTTTGGTGAAGATTTAGCTAACAGACCAATGGAAAAATACCTTGATGATAAATTGGCAGAATTAAGAATCATAGAGAAAGAAATAAAAGATCAAGAAGACAACAACTGGTTTATAGATACAGAAAAGGTGTCATAATAAAAGAATAGAGAAAGGACAAATTATGGAAGAAACAATTAATGATTTACTTGAAAAATCAGAGAAGATATTTCAAGAAATAAATAAATTAAAAAAGACTATTGATATATCTGAACTATACGAAGATGACCCAGTATATCAAAAGTATGTAACACTAGATATAGCCAGTGACCACATTTGGGACGGTTACACTTATCTTGAACTATTTAAAAAACAAATTAAGGGGTAATTATGATTTTAAAAGTTACAAGGGCTCAGCCATTTGTAAATCCATTTAGAGATTTTAAAGGCGAGGTTTATAAAAGACTAATAGATAATAAACTGGTTTGTAGCAAAGAATCTGAACAGATTAGAAAATATGTGTATGAGTTTATTCAAAAAGGCTTTCCGATAGACCGAATGTCTTGTGATTGTGGTAAATATCAAAGAAAACATTACGCATATTATTATGAGTGGGCATTAGAATATCGCCCATAAAAATGGTCTATTGCTAGACCATTTTTGATAACAGGGCGAAAACGAACGTTTCATTAAACATTTTAGCACAATATAGGGTACAATATTTGTAAAAAGGCATATATGAATATTGAAACCATTGAGGTAGGTAAGTTAAAACCACACCCACGAAATTACAAAGAACACCCAGAGCAACAGCTAGAACACATAATTAAATCAATAGAAGAACACGGCTTTTACAGAAACATTGTAATTGCAAAAGATAATACAATTTTGGCGGGTCATGGCGTAGTACAAGCTAGTAAATTAATGGGTAAACAAAAAGTACCTGTAATAAGATTAGATATAAATTCAGATTCGACACAAGCATTAAAAGTTTTAACTTCAGATAACGAGATTGGCAATTTAGCCATGGTAGATGATAGACAATTAAGTGAGGTTTTAAAAGATATATTAGATGAAGAACTTGATTTAACTGGTACTGGTTTCAATGAAGATCAATTAAGTGCATTAATTTATACAACAAGAAATGCAGATGAAATACAAACAATAGATGAGGCAAATGAGTGGGTTGGTATTGCTGATTATGAAAACAAACCCGATTCGATCAAAGTTATGGTGCATTTCGATACAGAAGAAGATAGAGAAAACTTTATGCAACTGCTTGATAATCCGCATGTTAATTACAAAATGGGCAAGACATGGAAGATTTGGTACCCGGAAAGAGGTAACGAAGATCCTAGTTCAATAAGATTTGAACATGGATAAGCCAAAGTACCCAGTCTATATTATTTCTAAAGGCAGAGCTGATGTAGGTTACACAGCAAATTTTATGTTGAAAGACAAAGTAGATTTTAAATTAGTAATCGAACCACAAGAATTTAAAGAATACGCAAGATTCTATGATGAAAAATTATTAATGGTTACACCATTTAGCAATCTAGGTAAAGGCTCAATACCAGTAAGAAACTTTATATGGGAAGATTCAATTAAAAATGGTCATGAAAGGCATTGGTGCTTTGATGACAATATACATAGCATTCGGTATCAATGGAACGGCAGAAGAATTAAATGCAATGGCAATCTAGGAATACATGCAGTTGAAAAATTTACTGATAGATATGAGAACATTGCAATTAGTGGCATGAATTACACTTTTTTTGTACCACCCGGAACACGCAAACCTTATTATCAGAATTGTAGAGTTTATAGCAATCTTCTTATAAAAAACGATGTAGATTTTAGGTGGCGAGGTAGATACAACGAAGATACAGATTTATGTTTACAAGCCCTTAGTAAAGATTGGTGTACTGTTCTTGTCAATGCTTTTATGATCGAAAAAAATGCAACAATGAGTATGAAAGGCGGAAATGCAACAGAGTTGTATGTTGGCGACGGTAGGTTAAGAATGGCTAGAGAATTAAAAGAGGCATGGCCTTATGTTGTAGAAGTAAAAAGAGTTTATGGAAGACCACAACATAGAATAAAATTTAATTGGCGACATTTCGATACACAGTTAAAGAGGCGAGATGATATTAATTGGGATAATATAGAAGAAGAAAAAATAAAAATGAAGATCAATAAAGTAAACGACATAAAGAGTGAAAAGCTTAAGAAAGATGTAAAAAATTATAATGGCTGATGTCTTTGTTCGTGATTGTGATGAATGTTTAAAGCCTTATTGGAACGAAAACAATACCAGAGTTTGTCCAGATTGTGAATAAATTTCTGTTATTGTCATAATCTTAGATTAATATTAATTAAATAGCTTGGTGGGGGTATGTCCTTTCTCTAAAAGAATGCACCTACTACCCCCATTGAGCAAGAGAGGAAAGAAATGTTTGACCCGATAAGTGTTGCAGAGATTGCAGAAATGCTTGGTGTTACAAGACAAAAAGTGGCAAGTCTTAAACATCATGGTAAATTACCAGAGCCAAAAAAGATTCTTAAATGTGGACCTTTATGGGACGCAAAAGAGATAGCCGACTTTATAAATAAGGTTGGCATTACAGATAACAGGAGGAAAAAATGAGTCGATCAACTCAAATACAAATAAGCAAACCATGGAATAAAACCTTTGTAAAAAGTGTAAATAAAGGTTTTGGAAATATTGATTATGTTGAACACACACAGGTTACACAGAAATTAATAGCCCTTATTCCAGATTTAGATATTACAACTGGCGATATTATTTATGACAAGATCGAAGATGTAAACGGCGTTGCAAGAAAGTTTGTTACAGGCATGCGTGTAATACTAACTGGCACAGTAGACGGCCATAGAATAACAAGAGAAGATTACGGCATGTGCGATAAGCCTTTCTTTCATGAAAACCCTAATAAAGTGCAAAACAATGGGCAGAGAATAAAAGAATGTATGTCGGACGGTATTAAAAGAGCGGCAATGCGTATGGGTGTTGGAATTGAACTATATGATACAGACGCATGGTTAAGTACTTACCTAGAAAAAACCAAAGACATTGAGGAGCAAATAGTCACAGAAGAAGAATAAAATACTGAAATGCAAATTGTCTCAGAATTTTACTTTTCTATTGTACCAGAGTGGCTTATTGAATCTAATGTGTCCGATAATGCGTTAAGGGTATATTCCGCATTATACCGATTCGCAGATAAAGATGACGGCACATGCTGGCCTTCAATAGCCACCATTGGTGCAAAGTGTAATAAATCTAGCTCATCAGTTAAAAGAGCAATAAAAGAATTAAAAGAACTAGGTGCAATAGAGGTTAAAGAAAGATATATAGAAGATCAAGGGCAAACATCTAATCTTTATTTGTTAAAAATGAACCCTGCTTTTAAATCTGAACCCCCACCCCATACCAAAAATGACATGGGGGGTAGGTCAAATATGACACACAAACCAAAGTCATTTAACCAAAGTCATAATTACAAGACAGATTCAGATAAAGGTAAAATATATTTAGCTCTTTCTGAACACATGTACCAACCTAAAACCAAAAATGAAATATCAATATTTAATAAGGTCGCCAAAGATTTAGCAGAGATCGACGCAACGGCAGATGAAATAAAAGAAAAAATATATATTTACAAAAAGAAATGGCCAAATATTACCTTAACGCCATTTGCATTGTCTAAGAACTGGACATTGCTTGGTGAAATGTACGAGAAAGACAAACCACCTAAACAAAGAGATTGTGAGAAAGAGGGGCATGGCTGGGTTGATCTTGATGTAATATTTCATTGTAGATACTGCAAAGCAGAAAAAGTCAAAGAAGAATAGTAAACTACCTATATGGCAGAAATAATTAACTGGGGGGCATTATCTGTTGGATTTTACCTCAGTAAATACCCCGAATTGAATAAATTAGATTTAGAAGAAGTATTGCCAATGGTTGATACACAAGGCGGACTTGCGTTTAAATATGAAAATGATTTATATTTTATTGTATTAAATCTAAATAATGAATTTGAGGTGTCTGTGATAACTCATTTAAGAGACCTCTGCTACATAGAGCTACCAGACGCAGAAGACCTACTACATTTCTTAACTTCCTTAGATAATGGGTTTAAAATATATCAATAATATTTTAATCTAAGATTGACATATACTCTAAAATCGGCCTAATATTCTTATATGAATATAGAGAAAGGCACAAAAATGATAGATATTAAAGAAGAAAAATATACATGTCATAGTTGTAACAAAACAGTTACTAAAGAAAACATTAAAAATAAACCTAGTATATTTTTTGCTAATTATTGTAAAGATTGCGGTGTGCGTTGTAATTATTGCCAAATATCTTTAAAGATTTTAGGCTTTACAAAAGATACAGTCTTAGATCATACAAAAATTTGTAAAGAAAAAGAAAAATTTGATAATAACCAAAACGATTATTATTGGGATGACCCACATGTCTAATAAACCAAATTTAGAGGGTAATTGTCAAGTAGAGAACTGCAATCGCCCATTACATAGAAAAACTGGACATATTTTGTATAACGCAAACACAGATCGATATGACGCAATCTGCAAATTTTGTTTTTTACAAAACCCTAGTTATGGTAGAAAAACAAAAAAAGTCATACAAACAAATTAAAATTAGAGAAAGGTAAAAAATGACTGATATAAAAACAAATACAAGAAGAATAAAATACAAAAAGCCAGTAGATAGAAAGATAAATCACTACCCCGATTCACTTGAGGCAGTTGATCTTATTATCGAAAATCTACAAAAAGAAATAGACAAGAACACAGATAATAAAAAAATTGGCAGACAAGACTGGTCTGATTTTCAATTTGCTAGGTGGGACGCAAAAAGACATTTGTTAAAAGAACAAATGAAATGGTTAAAAGAATTACGCCATGATATTGAATTGGCTGATATTGAACATGATATGGCCATAGAGGGTACAGGTGGTTTTTAATGGTAGATATTGCATATTACAAAGAAAAATATAGAAAAAGCAAAAAAGGAATGTGGAAACATGCCTGATATTGTATTTATGGACATGGACGGTAACGAAATCCGCAAAGATTTAACTGATATCAATTCTTTAGATGATGTAAAAAAATCTTTTAAAGAACTAGACAAAAAGAGAAAGGACAAAAAAAATGGACAAGTATAGTAACCCCGATGTATTTATTGTTTTGTTTGCCTTTGTAGCAATCATGACAATGGGTGCATTACTTGGGGAAGTAGCGGTATGGGTAGCCAAAATGCTTGGTTATGAGTTTGAAGATCAAGAGTATATTAATACTGATTTTTACCAAAGATTGCAAGACGGTGAAGAACTTACTGCACAAAACATGTTTGGTAATGAGTAAAGAATTTGTAACATACGAGGCCAATGAAAATAAACTTATTTGGCGACAGGTATTAGTCCAACAGGGTAAAGAATCTAAAGAAGAAACATGTATAGGTCAATTTGGTTTTTTGCCAACTGATGACGGTAAAAGTGCCGATATGGTGTTTATTGTACATAAAGACAATCAACCCGAACATGCAATTGCAATACCTAAAGAAGTGTTACAAACTGCATTAACAGAGGGTTGGTTTTTAAAAAGAGGCAACGGCAGATGAGTTACGCAGATACAATACAACAGATATTATCGGACGGCAGGTGGCATTGTGTACTTGATCTAATCGCAGAAACTGGTTTATCAGCACGAAATAGAATTAGTGAATTAAACAAAGACCATGAAGAAAAATACGCTAAGAAACGCTATATCGGTGAAAAATGTAAATTAGAATCTTGCAAACATAGATCAGAATTGTACATGTATAAATTAAACACTGGTGTTGTATCAGAAGAATTGGTATTTGGCGACCCTATTATTGAAGATATGGCTATGAATCGTGAAAATGAAGAATGGAATAATAAAACACCCGAAGAAAGACACGAATATATAAAGAATCTAAAGAAAAATTTTGGATTATGACTTGGGTTGATGACATAGATAAAAGAATAAAGGTTTACAACAAAGACTTTAGAGATCGATTAGTTGTAGTAAAAGTAAAAAACAAAGAGATTGTAGGTAAAGAAGAACAATTGCAATTCTTTTTACCTTACAATGAGTCGCAAAACAAGAGATTTATACAGAATTATATTAAAGATGAGTATAATAATAAGTACAAGTATATCAGTCACTATACTTGTAAGTATCACACTTAATTTACCCCTTAGTGTATACGCCCCCTAAATTGCAGCTCGTAGGGGGTAAATATATTTTAATCTAAGATTGACAAGCAAATAGATATTGGCCTAATATGGTTACATAAGATAGAGAAAGGCAAAACAATGAGTACAAGATCAACAATAGAGGTAAGATATAGCGCAACTGCTACAAAAGATAGTGGTTTCGGCGAATCTTTTTATAAACATCATGACGGTTACATTAAAGGTGGTTTAGGCGAACTTTTAATTCATTTTGTTACATATACAAATATGCCAAAAATGACATTTCTAAATAGATTTCAAGAATTTGCAAAAGAACATAGAATTAATGCTGTTGCAGATGATGTAAATAGATTAGAAAAATTAGACAATGTTGAATCATATAGAGAACATGGCGATACTGAATACCATTATACAATTATGCCAAGTAATAAGGGTTGGTTACTTACTGTGCAAGAAAGAGATTACACCGATTCTGCACAAAACGGCACAGATCAAACAAAAACTGGACATTGGACAGATTTTGCACCAAGAAAAACAATTGGTAGAGCTGGTATTTTAATGCCTATTAACTAAAAAGAAACGCAAAAACCGAAAGCCCTGCATAATGTAGGGCTTTTTGGTATTATACTGATAAACGCATGGCAAATAATAAACCTTATAAATTACTCGATGAAGACTTAACTGATAGATTATTAGAAGCTATTAGATTAGGTATGTATACAGAACACGCATGTGCTTATGCGGGGATCAATTCTTCAACATTTAGATTATGGCGAAAGAAAGCTGAAGAGGGTGTTGAACCTTATAAATCTTTTTGGTTACAGGTAAATCAAGCAGAGGGTACTGCAATTATCAGAAGAATGGCTCGAATCGAACAAGCAGGTAAAGACGGCAATTGGCAAGCAGACGCATGGGTATTAGAAAGAAAATACCCCGATAAATTTGGTAGGAAAGAAAAATTACAATTACAAGGCGACCCTAATGCACCAGTAGAAATAGAATTAAACTGGGCAGACGGTAAAAAACTAGATCGAGAAAATGAAATTGTTGTAGATTTAGATAATTTACAAGAAGAAGAATAATGGACAAAGAAACATGGATAATTGTTGACGGTCATAGAGTTCATATATCATGGTTACCAGAGAAAGAGGAAGAAGAATAATGCCAATTTTTGATGAAATTGTACTTGATGACCTAGAAGATGAGCTAAATATACACGAAAATAGCGACTATAAAAAAGAATTAAGAATGGCTAATGACCCTATTGATGAAGAAGTATTAAAAAAGCCAGTTGATCTAAGAATATTAAGTCTAGGCGCAGGTGTTCAATCGTCTACATTATTGATGAAGATATACAATGGTGTAATAAAACCAGTAGATTATGCAATATTTGCAGATACAGGTAATGAGCCACAAGAGGTTTACGATTGGTTTGAGTTTATTACAGATAAAGTAAAAGATAAGATAAAAATTTTAATAGTAAATAATGATCGAAATACTGGCGATATAACAAAAGATTTATTAAGTTCAGAGGGTTTCCATGCGTCTATACCTGTTCATGTAAAAAATGCTAGTGGTAAAAAAGGTATGACTCTAAGAACATGTACAGATAGATACAAGATTCAACCAATAAATAAAAAGATAAGAGAGATACTAGATGTAAAAACATTAAGAGGTCAATTGGTTGAAATAGTTATGGGTATATCTTTAGATGAAATACAGAGGGTTAAAAGACCACCAAACAAATGGGCAATAAACACATACCCATTAATTGAGCAAAGAATAACAAGAGAAATGTGCCTAGATTACTTTAAAGAATTAGGTTTACCACAACCACCAAAGTCTGCCTGTATAATATGCCCTTATCATGACAATACAGAATGGTTAAGAATAAAAGAAAATAACCCAAAAGAATTTGAATCAGCAATAGAATTTGATAAACAACTCAGAGAAAAAAAAGATAGTACATTTGTATCTAAGTTAGACGGTGAATTGTATTTACACCCTAAATTAATTCCTTTAGATCAAGTAAATTTAAAAGAACGCAAAGATTACCAATTTAGTCTTTTTGATGATGAGTGCGACGGTTACTGCGGTGTGTAATGGAAACTGAATTAAAAGACATAGGGTATAACAAGAAATTTGTTGTAACCTTACCAGAACTACATGACGGTCAAAAGCAAGTTGCTCAATCTAATTCAAGGTTTAAGGTCTTATCAGCAGGTCGTAGGTGGGGTAAAACAAGACTTGGTGTTTGGTTATGTTTAGAAAAAGCATGGACTGGTGGTAGAGCTTGGTGGATTGCACCAACATACGCAATGGCATTAGAGGGTTGGAAAGATTTAAGAAATATTGGCATTGAATATGGAACGATTGTTAAAGAATCAGAAAAAACAATAATTACGCCAACAGGTGGCATGGTATCGATTCGATCTTCGGACAATCCAGATAGATTAAGAGGTGCAGGGCTTGACTTCGTTGTATTAGATGAGTGTGCATTTATGAAACCAAATGTATGGGCAGAGGTTATAAGACCAACATTAACTGAAAGACAGGGTGGTGCATTATTTATTTCAACCCCTAAAGGTTTTAATTGGTTTGAAGATATATACAATAAAGCAGATAGACTACCCGACTGGGAAAGGTGGCAGTTGCCAACACATACAAACCCATTTGTACCAGTTTCAGAGTTAGATATTGCAAAAGAAGAAATAGGTAGTTATTTATATTCACAAGAATACGAGGCAAAGTTTGTAGAGTTTTCTGGTGGGATATTTAAAGAAGATTGGATTAAAACTGCTAAAAGAGATGTGGTAACAATCATGAATAACAATGGTTACTACGAAGAAAAAATCGAATGGACAATAGGCGAAGAAAAAGTATTAGATAGTGATTTATTAAAATATGCAACAGTCGATCTTGCAACATCTACAAAAGAAACTGCTGATTACACAGTTATTGCTTGTTTAGGTAAAACACCTAGTAATAAATTAATTCTTTTAGATATGGTAAGGCAAAGACTTGAGGGGCCGGACATAATACCAAAGATAAAACAAAAGATACAAGAACACGATTTACAATATGTTGGTATAGAAAGAGCAGGGTATCAGTTATCTATGATTCAGATTGCAAGAAGAGAGGGGCTGATTGTAAAAGAATTGAAACCAGATAAAGATAAAGTAAACAGAGCTTTACCTCTATCAGCTTTCATGGAAGGTGGATCAATGTTTTTCAATCAAGCAATTACCGACTATGATGATTTAAAAAGAGAATTATTGCAATTTCCAGATGGTGAACATGATGATATGGTAGACGCACTTGCTTATGGTGTATTGGAAATTAAAAATAAAAATAGATATATAGCTTATTAGCTTGTAAATATTTATGTATTATGGTAGTGAGTAGATTTGGCTCAACGCAAGATAGTTTTTAGGTGCGTTTCTATCTTGCCGAGGGCCATTATGAAAGGTTAAATTTTGGCAGAACGAAGATCAATTAGAGAAGTTTTATTTGGCAATACAACTTATACAAATGAGAATCAAAAAAGATATGGTATAAACTTCTTCAGAGAAGACCCGGTTACGCCTAGTAGTTATGTTCTTGGTTACAATACATTTGCAGGCAATACAGATTTAAGAGATTTAGGAAATGGACAATCAAATAGTGCAGTAACAGCTTGTCTTCAGGTATTAGGTACATCATTTTCAGAG
>TARA_R100001463_G_scaffold103499_4_pt1 | contig 12081 bp, 9 predicted proteins | sample TARA_R100001463 | Tara Oceans TARA_R100001463 (sample SAMEA2622242) | marine metagenome | biome: marine biome (ENVO:00000447); feature: deep chlorophyll maximum layer (ENVO:xxxxxxxx); material: "saline water (ENVO:00002010), including plankton (ENVO:xxxxxxxx)" | depth 40 m
TCAGGTCCTTTTCTTCCAGTTGGAGGAGTTGTCTTTCCTTCTGGAGGTTTTACTTGTCGCCATCCACTACCCCTAGTTCCCATATAATTATTGTCATAAATAGCAAGCTTCTTCATGTGACCAACAAAGTCTTGCGTTAACACAGCATCGTTTTGCTGAATAATATATCGTAGCCATTGATCAACAGGGTCTACAGTATAAAACTCTGTGACATTGAATATGCTTTTCCCTTGATGCCATTGATTATTACGTTCAGCAGCTTGTTCCAGTATTTCTCTGATTGCCTTATTAACTTCAACAACATCTTCTACAGACTCTAAGAAAGTACGAGCATTTAAATGCCCACCAGATCCCCTATTTAAAGCAGCCGCAATTTGTTTTTCGCTAGGCATTTGATCAAGAATTGCTTGAAGTTGCCCTCTATCTTTTGTGCCTACATGTTTCATGTGTTTCATCCAAGATGAAAAAGCTTCAGCTTGAGCTTGCATCCAATCAGCTTCATTGAACTTAGGTTTACCTTTTTTGATTCCTTCAACTATTCTTTGAATAGTGGCAGAACTTTCTAAGTAATCTCTCACCATTGTTGGACTAGTCAAATCGTCCATCACCACACGAGCTGACGAATCTGAATCAGCTAACCATTTAGATACTTGCTTAACGCTATCTTTATCTATCCTACGAGGTGAATACAGCTTGGGATCATGAATTGAATAGTCAAACTTAAATTCTTTAATAAGTTTGTCATATTTTATAGAGATGTCATCAAGATTATGAACAAACTCTACGACCTCTTCAAAAAATTCATCAGTTGCTTGCCCTGTTCCAAACTTTTGCTTCTCAATTTTTAGCCAAGCAATCCTATCATCAGCAGCTTTATAAGAGTTAACCGCTCTTCCTGCGACACGAGCTATTTTATCTTCAGACCAATCAGGCTTAGCTTTTATCAATCTTTCTTTTACTTTAGAAAAATGCCGTGTAAGAACATTCTTGTAATATTCAACTTCAACTCTGGCAGTCTTATCAGCCATAGCAGTAAACTGCCTAGCTTCATCCTTGCTAAAGTAACCAGTTCCTTGCGCTCTTTCAAACGTAGAGAATTTTTTCTTCCCGTCCATAAAAGCTCTTACTGGCCTACTTTGAGCAAACCATTGATTAGCTCGTGTTACCACAGCATTTGCAGGAATTCTAGCTTCAGTAGCGATATGATACGATGTGTCAAAACCGCCAGCCCATTTAACATCTGGATCTAATTTCATTGCGCTAGCTACATCCTCAAGATTTTCAAATCCCATCTTCTTGCTAGTCATAGCTTGATGAAGTATCCCTTTATAACTAAGCAAGCGATTAGATGCAGACTTACTAGTCATTACATCTCCAGCCTTATCTATAAACTTGTATCCTTCTTCAACACCTTCCCAAGGAGTCACTATGTCTGCATCTTCTAAAAACTCTACCCAGCTTCTTTTTGCGTTAGTTCCTTTAGCAATAACATCAGGAACCTCATCCATCTTGAAGGCTATTGGCCCAAGGTCTGTTACTGCATCCCCAAAGTCAGCATGTTTAACATTAGGTTTCCAAATCGCATCAGCTTCTTTAGGTATATTCTTAAGAACTACAAACTGTCCGTGCTTAGTATTAATATCTTTTATAATTTCATCAAAGTTTTTACCTTGCCCAGTCCTACCCATAAACTGAGGGAAAGTATTTTTAAACGCAACCCAGTTAGTATCCCGTATGCCTACTCTACGTGACCATTGGTACAATGCACGAGTTCCGGGAACTAAACGGTCTACCATTCCTAATTGACCACCGCCAAATCTTCCGTAAGATCCAGCAACAGAAGGCGTTGGGTATGAAGCAAATATACCTCCACCGCTTCTGTTCAATAAGCGTTCAATTTGACGAGTATGTTTAATTGATTCTTTCGCTGTTGCTTCGTTTATTAAAGTTTGTATCGGGTTTCTATTTGCAAGAGAAGTAGCTCCTTCTTCACCCAACCTTGAATAATTTAATATCTTTGTGAGGATATCTCTGTCTCCTGCTTGAGGAACAAAATCATCTGCCTTACCACCATGCTTTAATGGTTTACGATCTAAGGCTCGTGCTATAAGTATGCTCGCTCGTTCAGCTTTTTCAGCTGCTAAAGCTGCATCATCTCCAAGGTTCATGAATAGCGCTTTGCTTCCCCCTTCCATTCTTTCTAACCCTTCAAAGGCGCTATGTAGGGCTTTCGTTGTGCGCTTAGCTACTGCCCCCATACCAAATGTTGCAAATGATATAGGATCAGTCGCTACCATACCTAAGAAATTAACTAAACGATGATCCCAGTCTCCTAAGAATCCGCCTTTACCCCAATCAGGGTCCTTCATTCCTTCCATGTAGTCAATGAAGCCGTCTTGGTTTACATCGTATTGCATCCAGTCATCATCAATTAAGCCAGATGCTGTTATACCTTTTTCAATTTGGTTAGTTATAGAACCTACAGGGTTACCAAGGAAGCTTAAGGCAGGGTCTAGTATTTTATCTATTAGTACGTTGTCTGGGTCCATTTTGCTTAACCCTACTTCCGCAGCTTTTACTAAAGCGAGAGGTGGTAATGCCATGTACGCAAATATGTCGCCAATCTCTCCAGCAGCGTTAAACCCTCCTCGCACTAGCCTTGCACCAGCAGAGGTAAAGTTGCCATCGCTGATCTCTAACAGTATTTTTCTTAGCCAGTTACCTGTTTCAGCTATAGGTGCTACTGCTGACAAAATACCAGTTAAATTCTTTACCCAAAAATTTGGTTTTTTAGGTGGTTTATAAAGATCAGCGAAACTACTTTGTCCACCTGTTTCATTCTTAATAAGAACATGGAAAGGATCGTAATCTCTCATTAAGTGAAGAATGAATTGACCGTATTCTTTAGATTCAGTGTCTTCTTTCGCAAGCATTCGTAAAGAAACAGTTGCAAGGTTACGTAAGTTTTGAGCGTTATCGGGTCCTAGTTCTTGAATTTTTTCAACATCTTCGTAAGCTCGGTATTCTTCAATAGCCTTATTCATGTCAGCTTGAGCTTTTTTCTGATCTTCGTATTCTTGGAATACTTTAGGTGCTTTAGCTACAGCTCCATACGCTGGATGAACTTGACTTAAGTCAACTTCTTTGCCCCATTCGTAATCAAACGGTGTGCCATCTTCTTCAGATTTTAGAAATGCTTGTATCGCTTCTTGGCTGTAGGGAGTATTCGGCAACTTGCCTACTGTAGGCATTTGATACATTGTTCTGCCTTCAGCATCAGTTTGGAAAGTTCCCTGCGGAAGTGAATAGCGAGGGTCTTGCAACTGCCCATAATTGTCTGGGAGGTTTCCTGTTTGCAATAATTGCAAGTAAGACTGCATTGGGTCTTGTTGCTGTATTGCATTGTTAGCAAAAGGAGTTTCAGGAATTATATCAGTAGCTTCCTGTGTATTCTTATTGACTATTTTTGCATTGTAATAATCTAAAATATCGGTCATACAAACCTTTTAAAACCAGAACTGAAAGCCCTTAGCAGCTTCAGCCATCTTTATAGCTTCAGCTTCTTTCCGTCTTCTGTCTTGATCCATCATCCTTTGAACATGTGGAGGTACTACTGAAGTAGCTTGTGGTGTAGGAGCAGGTGGTGTCGGAGGAGGAGGTGTCGGTGCTGGTTGTTGCGAACCTCGGAATTGAAGAAGTTCAGTTTCTCTTTTCTTTTGTTCTATAAAATTATTCAAAGTCTCTTGCCCACTCGGTGCTGTAATCTGTGGAAAACCTCCAAGTTTTTTAGTAGCTTGAGCAGCGTTAATAGCTTCTTGCATTTCAGGAGAACTAAAATCTATTCCTGTTTCTGCTGTAACACCTGTTCCTGTTGAAGCGCTTTCAGGTTCACTTTCCCACCATTGATTAACTCTTGGATCACCTTGAGGTTTTGGTGGAATGCTACTACCAAACGCCATAGCATCTTGACGTTGATTAGATTCAGCAGATTGTAAATCTGTGACTGCATTCTCTAATTGAACTTGATCCAAATTCATGCCAGCTAAACTTAAAAGATCTCTTTGTTCTTGATCCATAGTTGCTTGATTGGCTTTTAGTTTATTCATTTGATCAATAGCGCCCCAAACATCTTGAAATTGAGGAGATCCTCCTATAGTGCCTTCACCTCTTTTTCGTCCTGTGACAAAGTGTGGACGATCTAAATATTGACTTGCCATCATGTCTGTCTCTTGGAGAAGCGCTTCTCTATCTATTTGAGCTTGCTTTCTTTCCCCCAAATCTGCCCGAACAGTATCATAAAGTGTTTTAGCTTCTTCTTTTCCTTCCCAATACTTTTCAGCAAAATCTACCATGGATAACTGTTGGTCTTCTTCTTGAGCTTCTCTAAAAGCATCATGAAAATCTGTTGATACAGTAGTTACTCCTGCATCTTTCCATCCAAATTCATCACCTATTCCAGTACCAGCTCCACCTATGTAATTTAAATCAAATGGTTCATTGCGATTGTGCAAAGTACCTTGCAATGTGTACTGCATAATAAATTCAAGATCATCTACCCAACCTTGATATTTTTCAGGGTCATGCCTAATTTCATCATCCGCATATTGTTCTTCCATTTGCCCAATAACTCGGTTATAAGCAACTTCATAAGCTTTATCAGGGTCCATGCCATTAGCTATCAAGCTATGCATTTCAGATAAACCATCTTGATGGAACCAATGAGGTTTCTTCACCCATTCACCAGTTTGTCCGTCTATTTCAGTTTGAGCACCCCAAATCCTGTCATACGCTTCTTCAACCGATTCAATGTTTACACCAAATTGTTCACGTAAATCTTCATGGAACCATTTCTGCCTATCAGGATCTTCTATGATAGTTGTAAAGAAATTACTAGTTGGGTCACTCCACAAATTGTGTGGGTCCATTCCTAGTTCTTTAGCAATAGCAGCTTTTTCTTCTAAGCTGTATTCTCTTGCCCATTCATCATCGTAATCTCCAGCTTCAGGTTCAACTAGTTCATCAGTAGGTTCATCAGTAGGTTCAGTATCTGGCCCAAAATCGTATGGAGAAGTTCCTAATCCTCCACCACTACCTGCTCTACCAGCAGCTTGAACTTGAGCTGACATCCTAGCTTCTAACGCAGGCAAAGCAGCACTTATCATATCCATATAATTTTGAGTTGCGTTCTGTTGATGCTGAATGCTAGACAACGTGGCTTGCTGGTTCAACATCATTTCACGTTGAATACCACCAACAAGCATGTCATAATCTGATTCCAATTCAGCAAACGCATCTGCTTGCACACTTGCATCTGGCATAAACTGAGCTTCCGCATAATCTTCTTTTGCTTCTATAGCTTGAGTATGTAATTGACCCATTACTGCTTCAGCTTGAGAACCAAACTGTGCAGACATTTCTAATTGTTGTTCAAGAGAAGCGTCAATAGAGGCATCTAACGCTTCAGTACTAGTATCTACTTTTTCAGCCATATACGCTCATTGTGTCTTCCGCTACTTTTCGTTGATAAGCAGAGGATTCTTGAGCTAGTTTTTCCATCTCAAGCTGTCTACGCCTATCCATATATCCTTGATTTATTCCTGATCTTTGAGTATTGACATTCTGCCATGCTCTAGCACGTTCCTGACCAAAGTTTATGCCAACATCTGATTGCGCTGTGCGATGTCCACCACCAAATGCCATGCCTCTTCCAGCAAAAGAATCAGTAGTTCGTTCACGTTCTCTTCTTTCGGCGACACCTAAAGCACCGCCAGTCCGCTCTAACGACATATCGTATGGGTCCGCATCCTCGCTTGGATTGGCTAATGTGCCTAGCTGGTTTTGCATACTTGCTTGCAATAGTGTTCCTTGTTGTACTTTCATTCTCCATGCTGCACCTACATCGTCAGTGTATTGTGCTACAAAGGCATCGTATGCTGGGTCGCCTACGTAGTCTGCGATTGCATCGCTTGGAGCCATGTATGTAGGGTCATCAATTACTTCTTCTTCTCCATATTCATCAAGTATTCCTTCTAATTCAGGACGAGGAGTGTCGTCTACTCCACCTCCTTTTGGTGCAGGCACTGTAATACTGCCTCCTATTGTCAACTGTCCACCACCCTGTTGAACATCCTGCATCGTCAATCCATTCAGGCGCAGAAGTTCTACAGGCTCTATCCCTAGCTCTCTGGCTATTTTCCAGTAGCTATCTCCAGATTTAATAGTGTACGTTGATGCCATATGATTATATTACTCCTCTTCTTCCGCCTTGTCATCAAGCATTTGCTCTAGTTTCTGTATCTGTAGCTTCTGTAAACAGATCGTAAGTTCTTTGTTAAACATCCTGTTCATTTCTGCTACCAATTCTCCATTTGTAATATCCATTCTTCTCCTAACTTGGTGGATCTGGGAACTCAGCCGTGTCAGCAGGAGTCCATGATGCTGGAAAATCTCTTAACTGTTGTCTGTATGTAGCCCATTCAGCTTTTTTACTATTGCTTAAAGGACTGTCTGTATACTGTGTCCAATCAGATTGCGCTAATAACATATCACGATGATTACGCATAGTATCTACACGCCATTCATTTTCTAAACCTTCTACAGCTAACTCTATCATCAAGTCAACAATCATTATGCTGTCCTATACCATGCGTTAACATACATTATACAACTAGTAGTCCAACTTGCTGGAACTGTTTTCTTGCACCAACCTTGCAGAAGATACGTTGAATTGGCAATATTTGCATAGAAAATTACGTCACTATTAACTTCAATTACATTCACAGGATATATTGTGGAACCGGCAGGGCGAACCCAACCCTGTCCACCTAATTGATACGTCATGTTAGAAGTAGGAGTAGGCAATCCGCTACCCACTAACTCCAACCTAAAGTAATCACTAGCATGAAACGTAGTAGTACTACCTCCTACAAATTGCATCTCCCAAAAAACAAGATCACCAAACCGCAAATAGTGTGCGTTAATACTAGCATTACCATTACTTGTAATGCCTTGTTGCCACGAAGGAGTAAACGATGTCCACTGAAGCGATGAATTATCAAGCATATTTAATTCATTAGCGGTAGCAGTAATGGCAGTACCATTTAACGTAATATCACCAGTTGCCAAAGAGGACAACGTACCAACACTCGTCAAAGAAGAATTAACTACAGATGATTTCAAGGTAGTGCCACTCAAAGTATTAGCATCAGCAGTTACTGTAATCGCTCCTGTTCCATCAAAGTCAACACCGTTAATAGCTCTAGCTGTAGCTAATGCCGTAGCAGTTGCCGCATTACCAGACGTATTCTGGTTACCAGCAGTATTAACTCCAGCTAAATCTATGTTACCTGTGCCATCAAAAGAAACACCACCTATATTTCTAGCAGTTTCTAACGCTGTTGCTGTAGCCGCATTGCCTGAAGTGTCTTGATTGCCAGCGCTATTAACTCCAGCAAGGTCTATATTCGCAGTACCATTAAAAGAAACACCACCTATGTTACGTGCTGTTTGCAATGCTGTAGCTGTACCAGCGTTACCACTAATATTTGTCACACCCGTGATGTAACCATAAGAAGTGATCTTGTCCTGAATTGCCGCACTCGTCATTAATGTGGTGTCATTATCGGCGAATGATTCGCTACCTGTTTGGATAGCAGAAGCAGCAAAATTAGATACTTCAAGATCTGAAACCGATGGAGTTGCCGCATTGATTCTGTCATCTATAGCAGCACTTGTCATAAGTGAAGTGTCGTTATCAGCGAACGATTCACCACTTGTTTGCAAAGCATCAGCATGTAATTCAGATACAGTTAAACCTGCAACATTTAAAGTAACTGCTCCTGATGTTCCTCCACCTGATAATCCTGTTCCTGCGGTAACGCCAGTAATATCACCAGTTGTTGTGCTATAACCGTAGGCTTCTATCTTGTCCTGTATTGCAGCACTTGTCATTACGCTAGTGTCATTATCAGCAAAGCTTTCAGCACTAGTTTGTACAGTACTCAAAGATACGCTGTCAAGTTTTAAGCCAGCAGCTTGTATTTCTCCTGTTGATTGTTGCAAGTTTCCGTTAAGAACCATGCCTGTGCCTACGTTAATTGATGAATAGATAGGGGTATCATCATCAAAATCAGTATTAAGTTTATTAATGTATTCGTTCCATGTCGTCATGTGTTTACATTCGTTAGAGGAGTTTGTGGTTGTATTGCATAAACTACTGATACTTCTTTAAAAGCTACTGATTTTATTCCAGTAATACTGACATTTATTTGAGAAGATAGAGGCATTCTTGAAGGTCTAAGTACCACACGTCCTCGCTTAGGAATATATGAAGTCCCAGATGTATCTACTAATTCGCTTTCATCTAGACTTCCTAATGTAATTGTATTTATTTCGTCACCTTCATGAATACAATCAGCTTTTACAGTAAAGGCTGGTGTTGTAAAACCAGATGAGTTCCAGTAATCAAAATCAATAATTACTTTCTCTACAGCTCCTGATGTTTTTTCTGGAGGTCTATATGTTGATAGCCAAATTGTTCCTTCAAAGCGGTCATCGGTGTCGTTCGTATGAGATGCTACTTCACTGTTAGAGCTAAATGTATCTGCGCTATTAGATGGTCTGTTTAAACAAACTGGACGAGTATACAGAATATTTATAATAGTAGAATCGCCAGTGCCTGTGTTCCAATCGTCTAAAGCATAGAATCCAAAGTGATCATTCCCTAAAGACATGCAGTCAACAAACGCTGGATTCAAAACACTGTCATCACCTGTTCCGAAATATAGATGATGTGTCCATACTCCGTTTACTAATTCAAGAGATCTGTCACCTTTGTACACATTGTTGGGAGCTGAAGCTGATACTGAGGTTACTTTATACGGTAAACAAATAGCGTTATATGCATGGGAAGTTAAACCTCGCATAAAGAACACTGGTTGATTATCATCACCATCAGGTGGTACTCCAATGTAATCAAATGATTGATCATCAATCGCATCTTTGGTTGCTACGACAAGACCACTTTGACGTGTCGTATATATAATTGCGCTTCCTGTAGTTGCAGCAGTTACAAAATGATCAGGAATTATTTTAGTACCTATGAACCGTATTTCACCAAAATCAGGATTGTCAGTAAACGTGTATCTATACCATCTATTATCTGCCATGCATATTAATATGCTGTCAAATACCGGCCATACTCCAATAATTGGAAGTTCGCTATCAGCTCCTACGTCTATAAAGCTATTTGCTTGCCACGTACCAATAGATGTATTTAACGTAGTTCCTACGTCAGAGTAATGGATTCTGTTTAAATTTTTTGTGCCTGAAACTCTGTAATCTCCCCATGACCAGTATCTATCCCTCCAAGAAAAGAGAACCGTTGGGTCCCATTCAGAAGGATACTCATTGGCTTGTCCTGCTGTTCCAGCAGTTATGGCTTGATATCCGTCAGCACTTGAATCATCCATATTATGCAGATAGCCATCGCCACCTAGAGTAAGTTTATCTGCGCCTAATCTATTCATGGGAACAGAACTTATCAATTTAGCTGATCCATCTGTAGCATGATCAAACGCTACGTCACTATAACGATTTGGCTTAGGTATTTCTCTAAAATTAGCTAAGCTAATCGTTCCTAAATTACCTAAAGCTCCTGATGTTTCATCCCAAAACGCAAACTTATTACCTGCGTTTTGCTCCAAAATTCCCACTCGTAGCTTATCATCAGCTTCTCTACCAAAAGGACCCATGTTATAATCAACAGCTTGGTATACATACATCCCTAAAAAATATTGGTTAGAAACTTGATGTAGACCATAATCCAAATCTGACTCTATACCAATACTTTTTAAACAAGGGCGAGGACCCAACGAACCATTATCGTAAACCTGCATATTAACGCAGTCATAATTAAATCCTTTTTCAGGTCCATAGTCAGGACCTAATTTATGCCAAGGGCCGTTCTTCCATTCCTTATACGTTACAATCTCTGGTTGCTCTACAGGCATTAACCATACTCCCAGTCCCTGCGAGTAGCTACTGTAACTGGTTCATACGTTCTGCTTACATCATCAGCAAAACCTTGGATCTGCTGTTTATACTGTGTCTCAAGCATCTGATACAATTCACTATCACGTAGTTTCTGTGCAACGTATGAAGATGCTTTCGTAACTATGACAGGATCAAACCAATCAGGACTTGATACAGTTGCACTTGTGCTCCCCAACACATCTACAGTTTCCAGATACCGATGCTTCATCGTGTATGCAGCATCTGGTACGGGGTAAAGATAAAAAACGCCTGCATGATCTGTATAGTAAATGGGCGTACCTTTTAAGTTGTTCCATGCTAATCTCCTTGTCCACTTCCATGTTCTTCGTTGTAAGACTGCTGGAGGATCATCCAGCGTAAGTGACAAGGTAGTTTTCCAATCCGCAGCCGGAGTGTAATCATTGTCGTCTTTATTAATAGTGATCGTTTCTATTTTTTCTCGCCAAGGCCATTCTTTTTGCGATTCACAATCTTGAATAGCAGCATTGATAAAATCTAATAAATCAGTATCACTGACTCTAGCATCATCAGTACTTAGGTTAGTTCTGTTTCTTATTTTAATTATTAAAGCTGAAGCTGCAGTCATGGTAATTCATCCAATAATTCTGGATGAGCCATAAACTCCTTAAGTATAGATCCCATAATCATTGCCCTAGTCTTAGGGTCCATTTGCAACAGATTAGGAAATTCGCTAGTAATGCTAGGCTCAACCGCTTCTTCGGTTAGCCCTGTAGGAGGAGATGGTTGGCGCATCCGGTCTACTTGCATATCTAATGACTGATTTCTTGTAGGTTGTTGGTAATCTACAATAGGGTCACCGATTTGCATGTTGTTTTGAGGTTGTACTGTAGGCGCAGCTTTTCTAGGTTTTTTATTTGCCCTGCGTTGCTGTCGCACGTTAGGGTTATTTCCCCGTAACCGTGCTCGTAACGTATTTGAATCCATTGTTGCCATTAGTACACTCTGCCTTTAAATCCCATTTCTTTCATATACGCTAATCCCATACGATCTTCTGCTTCCTCTAAACGGTCAGCATCTACTTTTGCTTTGTCTGTCATTATCTTATCATTATGGTCATCTATTTCTTGAACAATCTGATTCACTGATTTACGTGACATGTCACGCATTAATAGATATTGAACCATTTGATATGGGTTAGGGGGAGGATCAAAAGGAGCAGAACCGACAAGGGTTTCCCTACCGGTTCCGTTCCTTTCATCCCATATTTCTATACGATTCAGTTCTTTGTTCCAACACACCATGAGGAAGGGATCGCCTTCCCAACCCATAGCTGGTGATCCTTTAGTAATAATATCGCATAGGTCACCACCTATTAGTTTTGTTTCTCTGATGCGTTTAGTTAGTTCTGCTCGTCTAGTGCTCATAATCCTCCTAAAGCCAGCAGGGAAGAAAGGATAAAAACCCTGCTGGCCCTAGTGTAGAGGTTATTTACCTGTGACTTGTACCAAATGGTTAATTGTACATGTACCGCTGAACTCTGCCTCAACACCAGTTGAGTTGTCCTCGTCATATACTTTTAACTTACTAGCACTACTGTCAAACGCTACGGTAATACCAGCGCCACTTGTGGAGTGAGGTATTAAACTATCTATTTGGATTAGCCCGTCAAAGTCAGAAGCTGCAATAGCTTCTCCATCTGCTGGGTATGTTCCGCTGAAAGTTACCTTCGCATCTATTACGACACGATCTCCCATTATGCGCCGGTCTTGTTCACTTATCGCTATAGCCATATTAGCTCTCCGATAAATCTTTAATTAAACCGTGTGTGTTTCTCTGATCTGTACAGAGTTGATGGTATTTGAACATAAAGGCTTCCCATTGGTCGTAACCAGAGGTGTTCCTTAGAACTGCTCCATCATAATCTGCCCATTCCCAATCAGACATTTCATGTTGTGTGATGTGGTTGGTATTGATCAAAAATGCTTTGTTAATAGGACAGTCTCTATCAGCTACCAGAGGTAGAGAGACATCTCCGCAGTCAATGGTTAAAGCCTTGAAACCACCCTT
>TARA_R100001463_G_scaffold127864_3_pt1 | contig 12075 bp, 21 predicted proteins | sample TARA_R100001463 | Tara Oceans TARA_R100001463 (sample SAMEA2622242) | marine metagenome | biome: marine biome (ENVO:00000447); feature: deep chlorophyll maximum layer (ENVO:xxxxxxxx); material: "saline water (ENVO:00002010), including plankton (ENVO:xxxxxxxx)" | depth 40 m
ATGCCTCTTGCAATTGGAGAGTATATTACAGCTGATGGAGAGACAATTTCAGTTACTGAGGAGGGTATTGTAGCAGAGGTATCTGCAGCAGAAACTACTGAGGAGGAAACTGAGGAAGTAGAAGCGAAAAAAGAGGATGATAAAAAGAAGTATGAGGAAGCGCCAGCAGAGGAAGTAGTAGAGGAGGTAATTGATGAAGTAGGAGGAGCTGTAGCTGAGGTAGCAGCAGCAATTGATGATGCTACAGGAGAGGAGGTAACTCCTGAGGTAGCAGAGCAAGCAGCAGAGATAGCAGTAGCAATTATTGAGGAGAAAGTAGAGGAGGTAGCAATGGCAAAACACATTAGAGTCATTTTAGAAGCTACAAAAAAGGAATTAACTAGCTTAAAATCTCAATTAAAAAAGACTGAGGATAAGGTAAAAGAATTATCAGAGTCTCCAGCTACAAATGGTATAGAATTAAATAAATTTAGCAATAACAGATCAGGAGGTGTGCAGGAATTATCTCCAGCTGAGTATCATAAATTAGATGCAAAGGGTAGATATTGGTATAATTTATCTTTAAGAAAAAATAAGTAATAATAATAATAATATAAAATAACAGAAATTATGGGATTTGGAACAATTAACTCAAATTATAGCGGGGAGCATGCAGGTCAATATATATCAAGTGCAATTAACGCTACAAAATCATTAGAGTATTTAACACTACTAGAAAATGTAAAATACAAGCGTAATATTACAAAGGTAAGCTCTAGCGGACTTATTGTAGATGCATCATGTAACTTTGATGAGGCAGGAACTCTTACCCTGGAGGAAAGAGTATTACAACCTGAGGCGCTACAAATTAACTTAGATTTGTGTGCAGTTAGCTTATTGGCTGATTGGCAGGCGGCTAAGATGAAAGCAGGACAGCACAATAATGGATTAGCAGATGATTTTGCAGCATTTGTAGTATCTTACTTATCTGATGTAATATCAGACCATGTAGAGACTAAAATTTGGCAAGGTGCTAACACAGGATCAGGAGAATTTACAGGATTTATGCATGCAGGTAATGGTCATTTTGAAAATGACTCAGCAATTGTAGAGGCAGATAACTCAGGAGGTGCAGCTACTGCATTTACATCTACTAATATAGATGAGAATTTAGGTATAATTACAGCAGCTATACCAGCAGCAGTATGGGGCAAAGAGGATACATATATCTACATGAGCACAGCATCATATAGATTATACATCCAAAATATGGCAAATGCAGGATATGCTAACTTATACTCTATGACTGATACTTTTGTGCCTATGTATAATGGTATCAAATTAGCAGTATGTCCAGGTATGCCAGATAACAAAATGTGTGCAGGTCAAAAGAGTAATTTATTTTTTGGAACTGATCTAGTATCAGACCATGGACCAGCTTTGAAATTGCTAGATATGTCTGAAATTGATGGAAGCTCTAATATTAGATGCGTCGCAAAATTCTCAGGAGGAACGCAGCACGCTCAGGGTGGAGATATTGTTAGATTAGACTAATAATATAAAAAAATCAATTATTAACGTAACTAATTAAAAATCAGACAATTATGGCATGTGAATTAACAAAAGGACGTAACATAGGATGTAGAGACTCAGTAGGAGGTGTAAAAGCAGTATATTTTGCACAACATAGCGAGCTCTCAGGATATGTAGCAGCCTCAGGAGAACTGACTGACTTTGACTTAGGAGCAGGTGATGATATTTATAAGTATTTAGTAAAAAGAGGAACGGCAGGAGTTACTGAGACAATTAATGCAAACTCAGAAAATGGCACAATCTTTTATACTCAATCAGTAAATATCAAATTACACAAACTCACTAAGGAGGACCAAAATCAGATAAAAATATTAGGTATGCAAAGATTAATCGTTTTTGTAGAACTTAATGAGCTAAATAGCGCAGGTAAAAATATAGTTTTAGCATGCGGATTAGATAATGGATGTGAATTATCAGCGGGAACTAATGTTTCAGGTGTAGCATTAGGAGATATGAATGGATACGATTGGACTTTTGAATCTCAGGAGCCTAATCCTATGCAAGTAGTAGCAGATTATACTACATCAGTATTAGATAACTCAGCATTTACATTTAATAGTATTGTTTTATCATAACATACTATTTTTATATATGTGTTTCGTAGTTTAGTTTAAGTTAAAATTAGGAGGGTATTTAGCCCTCCTTTTTTTATAACATTAAAAAATATCAATTATGTATAAATTAAAAAAAGAATATCAGGGAGTAGATTTACATACAAAAGGAGGTATAATTAGGCTTGATCTAGTAAAGTCAGATGAGGTAGAATTAAAGGGATTACAAAAATATTTTAAGAAATCTACTAAGCCTAAAAAGACTAAAAAGACTGATATTATAGGAGGAAAGCTCTAGATATTAACAAAATCCAAAATAAATAGGTAATATTTCTATTATACTATATGATAAATGGAATTTATGGACAGACTATACAGGCTAAAATAAGTGTAGAGGAGTCTAGAATTAATACAGCAGTAGCTCAGGCTAATATAAAATACCTAGCTAAATTTACACATGATACAACTAAGGATATAAAATACTGCTATCCCCATTTATCAGCAAAAACAGATAGGAGTATTACATTTGCAATAGCTCATAGTGGCACTGAAAATCTTTATAATGGTATATTAAATTTTAAGCCTTATGGATTTTGGACCTATGAAATATATGAGGTATCATGGATAGGCACTATGACTCTTACAGCATCTACAGCGCCAGAAACTGAGACAGAAGTATTAGCAGTAAATAATAATAATGGAGTAGTGCAGGGATTAGTGCATAGAGGTAAAATGAAAATCCAGGAAACAATAGGAAGTGAGCAGGTAATATATACAGAAACATCAGAAACAGCAACAACAAATTATTTATATACAGATTAATAAAATTAAAAAATTATGGGAGATACAACACAAGAGTTATTATCAGAGCAATTAGGTAAGGGAGCAGTTACAATTATAGAGGATACAGACGCTATTGCAGCAGTTACAGGAGTTACATATTATGCGGTCCATTTTCCTGTAGAGACTACTATAGCAGCTATTACTACTACAAGTCAAGTTACAGGAGCTGATGCAGATTTGCATAGAACTTATGCGGCGGGCACAACTTTATTTTTGTCTTTTACGGCTATTACCTTATCAGGCACAGGATTAGCATTAGTATATAAGAATGATACTCTATAATGAAATTAGGACTATCTAATACAATAAGAGGTAAGGTAGCATCATCTAGATTTACTCCTAATGATATATCTAGTTTAATACATTGGTATAAATATGATACTGATATATCTACTTTTTTTGTAGCAGGCGCAGGTAATCATGTAGTAACTGAGTGGTCAGACCAAAAGGGGAGTAATCATTTAATAGATACTACTACTCCAGCAAATACAAGTGCATACAATACAGCACATCCTAAACAGGATCAGACTACAAAAGAGGTAGTATTTGACCATGGAGCAGACCAGCTAGATTTCACAAGTCATTTATCTCTAGGCACTTTCTCATTTTATATGAGAGTAGCATTTGATGATACATCATTTGGAGATTTTTTATTTGAGGATGAGGCAGGTCAAAATTTTCTAAAAATTCAATCCTCTACAGAGGCTAGGATGAAAATATCAGGCGCTAGACATGATTTTGCTATAGGAGAAGCATTAGAGGCTGATACTCCTTATGTAATAGGATATGAGAGAGATGATACAGCAGCTACTACTGATGATAGATTATCTATAATTATAAATGGCACATCATTAACACAAAGCGGCACAGGAGATGGCACAGAGGTAATTACTAATACCTTAGACATTGAAAAAATAGGCGATCCAGCTAATACTATTAGAATAAAAGAGATAGTAATATGTAATAATAGCTTATCTCCAGATGATAGAAACGCATTAATAGATTATCTTACAGCATTATAATATAAATAGGATAAAAAAATATGGCTACTAAAAAACCAAAAAAACAAATATTAAATATAGACTTTAAGGCTCAGACAGCGCCTACTATAAAAGAGAAAATGTCTAGCGATTGGATAGAGTATAGTGGCGAGGGATGGATAAATACTTATCCTAATTTTTTAATTGATCTATATTATTCAAGCTCTAGCAATGCAGCTATTATTAATGCTACATCAGAGATGATAGCAGGAGAGGATATAATAATAGAGGATACAGATAATGTAGAGGCAGAGTCTAAATTAGCACAATTTATGAAAAATGCTAATGGTAATGAGTCTTTACATGAAGTTATAAGAAAATGCGCATTTGATTTTAAGCTACAGGGAGGGTATTGTCTAAATATTATATATAGCCAGGATAGACAATCCATCTCAGAGATACATCATGTAAGCATGGAGAGGGTAAGAGTAGGGAAACCTAATGAGATGGGTAAGATAGATACTTATTGGGTATCTGCTGATTGGACTAATACTAGAGAAAATGAGCCAGTGCCTGTGCCAGCATTTAATCCTAATAATAGGACTAGCCCTAGTCAGATATTATATACAGGTAGTTATAGCCCTGGTATGGATGCGTATTATTTACCTGATTACTTAGCGGGCAATAATTGGTGTTTAATAGAGTCTGAAATTGCAGAGTATCATCTCGCAAACGTTCAAAATAATTTTTCGGGGACTTATTTCGTTTCTATGGCGAATGGCATACCATCCGAGCGGGAGAGAGTAGAGATAGAGAGAGCGTTATCCTCTAAATTTCAGGGTAGTAATAATGCAGGTAAGGTAATATTAACATTTTCAGATGATAATACCAGGACTCCTCAAATAACTCCTATACAGATGAGTAATGCAGATAAGCAATATTTAGCTCTACAGGATTTAATACAAAAAAACATACTTACAGCCCATAGAATTACATCCCCATTATTAGTAGGCATAAGAGATACAGGAGGAGGATTAGGGAATAATGCTCAGGAGATGACTGAGGCATTTGATTTATACCTAAATAGTGTAGTAAAAGGATACCAAAAACAGATATTAAAGACATTATCTAAAATACTTAGAATTAATGATATTGATTTGCCTTTGTGTTTTGTGCAGGCTAAGCCAGTAACTAATAAATTTACTATTGAGGACATGAGGAGCGTCATGACTACCAATGAGATAAGACAGGAGCTTGGCTTACCTGAATTAGAGGAGTCTGAGGATACCTCTAATGAGGAATTAAAGAAAGTAGGTAGTATGATAACAGATGGCAAAGAATTACCATTATTTGATACAATAGAGGAGGCAGAGGCAGAAGCTGAGAGGATAGGATGTTCCGGTTGGCATTCGCATAAACAAGATGGTAAAACCTACTATATGCCATGTGAAAATCATGACTCAGCAATTACACTATCTGTAGTAAATAAAGATTTACAAGAGTTAATAAGTTTAGGAGAGGAATTAAATGAGGATGAGTGGGAGTTATATTCAGAGACTGAGGTAGTAGATGAGGATGATACTTTTAATTTTGAGAATGAGCTACATGATTTAACTAGAATTGAATTAGCAAGCTCAGGGAGAGCGTTTCCTAGTGCTAGGTCAGGTCAAGATCAGACATCTAAACAGACAGACTATAAAGATGATTTATACAGAGTAAGATATGTATATACAGGTCCAGGAGGAGAGAGAGACTTTTGTAAAGCTATGAAAGCTGCAAACAAAGCATATCGTAAAGAGGATATAATAAGGATGGGAACTCAGGCAGTAAATCCAGGATTTGGACCTGGTGGTAGCGACAAATATAGTTTATGGAAATGGAAAGGAGGAGTTAATTGCTATCATGCATGGTATAGGAGAGTATATGTAACTAAAAAAGGAGATAAGCCTAGTAATTTAGATGATATAATATCTAGCACTGAGGCAAAGAGTAGAGGTGTATCATTACCTAGGAATGCGCAGGAGGTATCAGTAGCGCCTATAAACATGCCTAATCAGGGGAGAAAAAATTAATAAAGTATGGCAAATTATGTATTATTTATAAGTGAGGAGAAACTAAAAAACTCTACAGCAATTGGAGGAGCAGTGGATATGGATTTTATCTTGCCATACCTAAAAACCAGCCAGCGTATTTATATTGAGCCTAAGCTAGGCACAGACCTATTTGAGGCTCTACAGACCAAAATTACCGCAGGCTCTCTTACAGGAGCTTATAAGACGCTTACAGAGGACTATATTATGGATACTTTGGTGCATTTCGCTTTTTATCAGTGCCTACCATTTTTGAGAGTAAGAATATCTAATAATGGTATAGGTGTAAAAACATCAGAAAATTTACAAGCATTAACAAATGAGGAGTATAAAGATTTAAGACAGGAGGTCATTAATACGGCTGAGTTTTATTTGGAGAGGATGATTAGGTATCTAAAGCATAATACCGCTAGCTTTCCTGAATATAGCACAGCATCAGGGGCAGACCTCAGCCCTTCAAAATCGGCATATTACTCTGGCTTAAATTTAGAGATACAAACTGAGAAAAAAAGAGGATTGACTATAGATGATTTTTTAACTCCTGATTTAACTGATTAATGAATAAACAAAAAACATACAAACCAAAAGCTAAAAATGAATTAGCCTTAAAAAAATATATAAAAAATGCCAATACAAAGAGTAAAGCAGGAGATAGGAGAGGTATTAGTAATAAATAGCAGTATAATTACAGCTACTACCTTAGCTGATATAGAGATGATATTAAAAATTGTTTTACTTATAGCTACTATAGGATATACTATATACAGATGGCATACACATTACCAAAAAAATAAAAAGAAATGATAAAATTTATTTGTAACTTAATTTACTACATAACAGGTAAAACTATTTGCCTAGGACACTGCAAACCTGAATGTAAAAAAAAATGAAATTTAAGTATTTTACTTACTCAGAATTTGACCAGCCTGGATTAGAGGGATCAGGAGAGGAGTTTATGTCTGATGAGTTTATAGACATGCTTGATGAGGCTAGAGATATATACGGCAAGCCTATAAAGGTAAATTCAGGATATAGGTCTGAGGCATACCAGCAGGAATTAGCAGAGAGATATAAGACAGGAGTAGCAAAAAACAGCCCGCATACAGAGGGTATTGCAGCTGATTTACATGTAGGTAGTAGCAGAGATAGATGGATGCTTATAAATAGCTTATTATTAGCAGGATTTACGCGCATTGGCATAGCGTCCAACTTTCTGCATGCCGACACATCAGAAACACGCCAGCAGAATGTAATTTGGCACTACAAAAGATAATCAATTAATTATTAATCAAAACTAAATAAAAATGGATAATGTATCATGGCAAGAAATTGTCTTAGCATTGGTAGCAGTATTTGAGGTAGTAGTAAGGATTACTCCTACAGACAAAGATAATACTATTTTAGGTAAAATTTTATGGCTATTAAATAAGATAATACCTAATAATACCAAAAAGGGCGGCACTCATTAATGAGGGATAACCGCTACAGACTTAATCAAAAAGAAATAGAAACGCTTATGCAAATGCGCCAGTCTGATACTAGGAATGTATTAGTAATTGGAGATTTGCATGAGCCGTTTTGTTTAGATTCTTATTTAGATTTTTGTATAAATCAATACAATAAATACGCATGTAATCAGGTAATTTTTATTGGAGATATTATAGATAATCATTACTCATCATACCATGAGACTAATCCTGATGGACTATCAGGAGGAGATGAGCTAGAATTAGCTATAAAAAGGATAGCTAGATGGTATAAAGCCTTTCCTAATGCTCATGTTATAATAGGTAATCATGATAGGATGGTAATGCGTAAAGCTCAGACATCTAATATACCTAAAAAATGGATAAAGTCATATAAAGAGGTATTAGAGGTGCCTGGATGGACTTTTACTGAGAGATATGTGCAGGATAATGTGCAGTATATCCATGGAGAGGGAGGCACAGCTAGGACTAAATGTAGAGCAGACATGCAAAACACTATACAGGGGCATCTACATACTCAATGCTATACAGAGCATTATGTAGGTCAAAATTATAGAGTATTTGGATTACAGACAGGATGCGGTATAGATCATGAGAGCTATGCTATGGCTTACGCTAAATACGGCAAAAAGCCAGCTATAGGAGTAGGATTATGCCTAGAAAATGGGAGGACTGCATTTAATGTATTAATGCCTCTATAAATACCTATAAGACTTAAAATAAGACCTTTTAAGAGACTTTTATAATAAATCTATATAATTAGTCTATTACTACATAAAACATCTTAAATCTAATATTATATTGTTAATAACTTTTGTTAATAACTTTGATAATAATTATGTTAATAATTGTGTTAATCAAAAATATATTGTAAATTTGTATCATTATTAATCAATAACTAAAACTATGAAAGTAAATGAATTAAAAAACAAATTAGATAACATGTTAGGAGATAGACATATTAGTATATCTGATGATAAACAAACTACATCATTAGGTATTTCTGATGATAGATTTAATGAATTAATGCAAGAGATTGCAGAGACAGAGCGTATAGACAATAGTAATACAGATATGATAGATATTGCTGAGACTAAAAAAGAAATACAAAAAGCTATAGGTAAATTTGATGTAGATATTGTATATGATAAGTTAAACTCTACAGCAACTATATTTGAAAATACAGCAGAAAAATTAAGAGAGCACGAAATACAGGAGCGTAATAATTATAATGGCACTGAGGGAGATAGTAGAAATCTTTACAAATCATCAGAGCGTTATTTTGCAGGAGCAGCTGAGGGATATGAGTCAGCAGCAAAAGACATTAGAGAAACTATTACAGCTATTATAAGAGACCAAAAGCAGGTAAATAGAATAATTAAAATGATGCAGTCATGAATGAGATAGATTGGATAGACGCTACACATAATAGCTATGGGGATGATCCTACTGAGTGGGATGGACCTGAGCCAGACAATTGCAGACTATGCGATATGGAGCCTAAATATGAGGATATGGCAGTATGTGAGGGATGCTATGATGATTTGGAGGAGGGTAGGGAGTATAGTTATTGTTGCACGGCTATATTAACTGAGGGAGGTATATGTATATCATGTCTAGACCACGCATCTAGCGCTACAGAGGAGGCATTAGAGGATACTAATATTTGTATAAATACTTACAGATATATACCTAATAATAATAAAACTCAAAAACCTTTTGAGGAGATGAGTATGCTAGACTAATATAGGTTAATGATACAGCCTTAAATGTATCAAAATATTAAAATTAATAAAATGATAAAAACAGCAAAAATCAGTAAAGTAAGTAATAAAAAAGAATGGCAAGGACCAAAAGGCACTATTATCTATCATGATCTAGTAATGGATAATGGAGATAAAATTAATATAGGTAAGAAAAAAGATCAGATAGAGGGATGGGATATTACCTATGAGATAGTAGGAGATGTAGGACAGCAGGAATATGTAAAAGCTAAGGCAGCACAGCCTGAGGGAGGATTTACTAAGTCATTTGGAGGAGCGCCTAAAAACAATAAACAGATTACAGAGCTAGCATGTCTAAAAGTAGCAGCTACTATATCAGCAGCATATATAGGTCAGGGGCATAAAGTAAATACAGATGATGTAATTAGACTTAAAAATGAGTTAGTAAATGATATTTTAAGAGATGAGAAACCTGTAGAGAAACCTATAGAGCCTAATACTCCTGTATCAGCATTTGAGGACTCTAATGATATGCCATTTTAATTATGAGGAAATACATTAGACATGATAAAAATAGAGTTACAGATGTAGATGAGGTTGAAAAAATGGTAATCATAGCTGAGAAGCTATGTAGCCTACCTCCTCAGTCATTGTCTAGGAAAGTAAGGACTACTAATATCTTATTACCTAGGATGGTAGTAAGTAATATAGCTAGATATGAGAGAGGGATACATTATGAAACTATAGCAGAGGTATTAGACCATGATAGATGCAGTGTATATCATTATGAAAAAACGCACGAGCAAAACTATCAATATTGGTCTGAGTATAGGGATTTATTTAATGAGATAGTAATTGCAATATCAGATCATAAAAAGACTAAAAATGTAGATATTAAAGACAATACAGAGTTAAAAAACTACATATTAAAAAGTGGTAGTATTGTAGAAAATAAAGCAGGCAAGGTATTTATTACTATTAAGCTTGATGATTTGCATACAGATATACAGACAAATTATAGAGATTTTAGTAATACATTAAATAGAGTGCAATATTGTCTAAATGAGTATGATGCTAAAATAGATATAAGACTATGAGAAATATACTCAGTAGCACAGCGTTTCTAGTAGTAAATAAGTTTTTAGCTAGTAAGATAGGGATAGACGCCTCTATCTTATTGGCTGACCTTATATCAAAAGAGGGATATTTTATAGATAATGATAGATTAGTAGATGGATACTTTTTTAACACATCAGATAATATAATAAAAGATACTACATTATCTAAATACAAGCAAAGAGAAGCTGTAAAAATACTGCAGGATCAGAAATTTATAAAGACAAAACTATCAGGGATGCCATCTAAATTACATTTTAAGATAGACCATGATAAGATATTAAAATTTTTGACTACAAGCAGTAAAAAAACTAAACAACAAGCAGTTAAAAAAGCAAAGCCTAATAATAATAATACAATAAAATTAAATAATAATATATCTATAAGAGATGCAAAATTTAAGAGTAAAATTTTAAGTTATAAAAATGATTTTAGTATAGAAATATTAGAGGATTTTTATATGTATTGGAGTGAGGTAGGCGGCACTAAAATGAGATTTGAGAAGCAAAAGACTTTTGATATATACAGGAGGCTATTAAGATGGCAAAAAAACTCAAAAAAATGGGATAAAAAATCAACAATTAATAATCATATTGATAGTCATAATGAGGCTAGAGATATACTAAATAAATTATAATGGATAATAAAGAGGAGCAAAAAGACGTAAAGTTAATGTTAATAGGTATAATTATTTGGATAGTATTAGGATTCATAATAGTATCTTTAATATGAAAATAAAAGACATAGAATATAAAGACTTATGCCTCAAATGTTTAGATTTAATTAGTCTTACATTAGTAGAATTAGGGCAGCAAAAGGATACAGATTTTAAGGTAGTATTAAGTAAGAGTCTAGCTACAGACTTATTAGAGAGTTTTGGTAGTATGGATTGGGATTCAGTAATTATGAGTTTTCGTTATGGAGTGCGAGATGTAGAGGATGTAAAATTTGTCTTAAATGTGCAGACTTATTACTCCTGGATTAAAAAACATAGAGACTTAATATGGAGAGAGGAGAGTAAAGAGCCTGAGAGGAGAGACAAAAGACTTAAATACAGGTCTAAAAATGGCACAGGATTAAAATTAATAGGTAATCAAATTAAATATATAACTAAATAAAAACTATGAAAAAATCAGAAAACTATTTTAACACTACAAATCAGGATCAGGATTTTGTAAAACAGAAAAAAACTAAAAACAAAAACCAGGAGCAAAAAGTATATAAAATATTTCAGGGAGGAGGTAAATATACAGCCTCTGAGATATACAATTTATGGTCTGTAAATTATGCTAAAAATATACCTCTTACAAGTATAAGGAGAGCTATGAGTAATCTACAGCATGATAGACAGATTATTAAAACAAATGAGACTAAAATAGGTATTTATGGAGCGCCTGAGCATTATTATACACTATACAGACCTATATTTGCTAACTCTACATTATATGTATAATGGATGTAAATAAGATATATAATGAGAGTAATTTAGATACTATGTCTAGGATGGAGGATGATTTTATAGATATGATAATTACTAGCCCTCCATATAATATAGGTAATAGTAGAGGTAATACTAATAATCCTGATGTAAATTATGATACCTATACTGATGATTTGGATACAGAGGAGTATTTTAATCAGACTAAAATATGGATAGATGAGTGCTTAAGAGTCAGTAAGTATTATGTATTTTGGAATGTAGGAGAGTATGC
>TARA_R100001463_G_scaffold24485_1_pt1 | contig 12029 bp, 6 predicted proteins | sample TARA_R100001463 | Tara Oceans TARA_R100001463 (sample SAMEA2622242) | marine metagenome | biome: marine biome (ENVO:00000447); feature: deep chlorophyll maximum layer (ENVO:xxxxxxxx); material: "saline water (ENVO:00002010), including plankton (ENVO:xxxxxxxx)" | depth 40 m
AGCATTCACTTCTTCATTCATGTTAGATCAACTAGACTATCTTATATAGACTAGAAAGTACCACCGTCTATTGTCACGTTCTCTAGTGAACGAGTGGTTCCTGAACAAGAAATAACTTGTGTTTGACCTGCACAATCATTGACATATAATCCACCAATTTCTAATGAAGCAGTAGTGCTAACAGTCAACACACTCGATGATTCAGTTGCCTCTTCAGCAAGAACTATTCTACCTGCAGAATCATCCCAGAATACAGCAGCTTTTTTAGCAGAACCACTGTAGTAGTTCATTATAAGACCAACGTCTTTGTTAGTATCACCACCCAATGCCCCACCATCTACAACTTGTAGTTCAAGGAGAACATCCTCTACAGTTGTATTGACAGTGTTAATTTGTGTTACAGAACCACTTATGGTAAGGTTACCACCAACAGATAGGTCTGCTGTTACATTTGCATTTCCAGTAACATTCAACTGTGAACCAGTAAATGCAAGATTTGAATTATCTTCTAACTCTCCACTAGTACCAGCAAGTACAACTCTACCTGAGGTAAGATCACTTACTTGAGCAGATGCAAATGTTGCACCAGCAGATACTACTATATCACTAGATTTTAGATATGTAACTGTACCCACACCCGTTACATTTACTTCAGCAGCACCAGAACCACCTGCAGTAGCTGCATTAGGAGATGTGTCCCATGTCAAACTACCACTACCATCAGACTTTAAGTATCCTGTATTGACTGCTGCAGCAGGGAATGTATATTCTTGATCAGAACCTATTGTGGCAGGAGCTTTTAAAGTAACTTTGTGAGCACCATTATTCGTTCCTTCAACCAAATTGACACCAGATCCTACTGTTGTCGTTTCTTTTGTCCAGTAACGAGAAGACCCTATTAGTTGGTTATTGTTTGTTGTAGAGTCAATACCAACGTACAAATCGTACTTATCATTGGTAAAACCTGGTTCACCTGCTCTTAGACCAGGCAGACTAGCAAGATTACCTCTCTTAAACTGAAGTACTGGATTACTCATTTGTTCCTATTTGCCTTGTAGTATTTAGAAATCATGACCAAGTTCCAGCATCAAGATCAATTTTATTATCTAAATCTTCACCAAGTGCTGTAATAATTGAAGAATCAAATCCAGCTGGACCAGATTGACTGCCAGCAGCAGATTCTACTACTGCATCAGGACTTATAAAGACGAAGTTATCTGCATTTGGATCGTAGGATAGAACAAAATGTGTTCCTATACCAGCACCGATTGCTGTAGATACAATGTCACTAATGTCTCGAATGTTTGCCACAGTGTCGTCCGATTCTACTGTAAAGTTAATAATTGGTTGACCATCTAGGTTGGTGTCAGCATGACTAGATTGAATACCAACTGCAACAACTTGTATTGACATATCACGATGCTGTTGGGTTTACTAGTGCCTGACCAGTTATAACCTTGGTCTTAATATTACTATTGCGGTTTTGTATAACCACATCATATTCATATCTTCCTGCTGTAATAATACCAGTCTGAACATCAGTCAGAGATATTGTTAGATTACCTTTAGAAGGTGAACCGCCATAAGTCGTGGCAAAGGAAACAGATCCAGGTGCTTCTGAATGTTTCCTCATCTTTACAGAGAAATCATAAGGTGTGAGGTCTAATGGATCATTATCCCTTTTCTTCAAATCGAAAGTTGAAGAAAAGTCAGTACCCTTTTCTATTTGGATATTAACTGATGGGACTGCCATGTATACCTACCACAGTATTTCTATTTATTCTTTAGCAACAGCGACTTCAAAAGATCAATCTCGTCTCTTAGAGTATCAAGTTCTCTTTTCTGATTTAATCCCACCTCTTTCCTGTTCATGTAACGGGTGTAGGCAGTCTGATCGTTGTTGACTATTGCAGTCGTTTTCATGTCCCTCTCTAGAGAGACATGATTCTCGACTTTTGCTCTTTTTGAATTGATACTCATCTTCAAATGTTCCGTTTAGGATATCATGTACAATCCACCAAGCCATTATGCTGTTGCAATTGACCTAAAGTCTTTCAACTTAGGAGATTGTGATTGATCAGTTGAGTCCATGACAATTTTGATTTGGAATCCAGTAAATTGTGGTAAATTGGATGCCGTATATTCATACTCATTGAACTGATCTTGCAAACTAGGTAGGATGTTTCTATCTGGTCTGCCACTGTTATTCTTATCAGAAATAACATCACCATTTGCATCAAGATTATCATAGCCAGGGAATAATTCAAATATCTTATCTAATTCATTCCCATCAACTCTTTCTAATCGATATAGAACTCTTATATCAGTAGCTGGAGGTCTATTTGCTGCAAATAAAACCTTCAAAGAAGTAGAAGGATTATCTAACCGAATAACCTTAGTTTGATATAATAATTCATGAGGGTCTTCTGATAAATTAGATCTTCTATCAGTAGTATAATCTGATATAGGAGCATTTATCCTTGATGATTTTGTTAGTACAGAACTACCAAAAGCATTTATTACTGGAGAAATGTTGTCACTCTCCGTACTAAGACCCATTTCAATTGTAAATGATTTACTGCCAGGTAATGCAACTAAAGATGCCTTGGCATTTTCATTCTCACCAGATGCAACTATTCTAGTACTACTAAACTTAGTTTCACCTGCTAACGATAAATCTTCAAATCCTTGATCAACGAAAGATGATTCAGAACCATTAATACTTGTGCCAGATGTAGTTCTAACAGAAGCAGTAACTTCAGTTCCCAGTGGAATACTAGTAGCAATACTTGGTTCAACAGTATCAAACGCAATGTTTGATGTTGCTCTTCCCCTTGTTCCACCACTAAATTTATCCTTATTGAAGAATACATCTCCACTTATCTTCAAATGATAAGAATCTAATGTTATCTTATCTGTAATTGTATTTGAAACATCAACCATATCATGAGTTGTGTTTATCTTACGTAAAGAAACTCCTGATAGTTCATATTTTTGAACGGGAGTGTCTATATTATACGTTCTTGCAAACGTACCATCAAGACCTCTAGTAATTGTTCCTGTTAGTTGATTTGAACCAACAGAAGTGTAAGTTATCACTTCATCACCGATAAGAGCAACGCCAGGATTACTTGCCGATACTTGAGCACCTTCAAAGAAATTAAATCCTATGCTACTTGCAATACTAACAGCACTTGTTTGACTCACTGCATATCCAACTGTAAGTCTTGTAGGTATTATATCACCAGTTATACCAGCAACTTTTACTACATTATTTACATCATGCATTCCATGATTAGCATGAGTTACTTTGAATATCTTACCATCATATTGATCACCATTAGCAGTAACAGTAGATGGTACAATACCATTCACAGTAACACCATATCCTAAAGTAGGATTATGATATTGAATCAAATCTGTAGTATTGAAATCATTTCCACTTACATTTGTTAGAACTAGAGAATTTGTGCCTGTAGTAACACCCACATTGAATGTTAGATTCTGACCTAAACCTTTAGTACCAAGAGCAGCAGTCAATGTATCACCAACTACATATCCAGTTCCTGTAGTAGAAGTAACGGTAACTGCAGTAGCTACATTACCATCTACACTTATGTTTGCTGTAGCACCAGATCCTGATCCAGTGATAGTAACAAGTGAAACTGCATCAAATTGTCCATCTTCATAACCAGTACCTGCATTTAGTATTGTCAATGCTGATCCACCGTCATCTAAATGAGCAAGTTTTTCAATAACAAATCCATTTGCAGTTCTATTATTTTGTTTTATCTGTGTACCAATATCAATGATACCTGGTTCAATAGCAGACCCTAAACCAACAACAACCCTCTTAGAGAATGTTTCAATTGGATTTTCATCTAATTGATTTCTTTCACCAAACTCAGTTAGTTGTGGATTGTACATTCTAAATGTACCAGGATCAGTATTAAACAATGCCCTATAAGCAGTATACTTCATGTCCTCTAACTGTGAGGCAGTCCATGTACCAGCATTCTGACCCTTGAATAAGGTTCCTAATTTTGGTTGTTTAGAAATAACAACCTGTCCTAGTTCTGGTTGACCAGCAGTGCTTATGTCAACTTCACCAACCTGTGATATCCACTGATTATATTCATCAGTTTGTGTTAGCACAACGAAAGCATATTCGCCTGTTGCGAGATATACAGGAGCTGGGAACCTTGCCCTAGTTGGTTGACTAGCATCATCAGATATAACAACTTGGTTAGGATTCAGTATACAAACTGAATTCTTCATTATTTCCCTAGAAGGATATCCATTGACTAACGGAGCAAGACGTACCTCTATTGGCATAGTGTCAGACTTACTCTGGAAGAATAAATCAACAGCCGTCATGAATATACCAGGATCCTCAGTAACACTAAAACTTTGTGCTAAAGGATCATCATCCTCTTCAGGTGGTGGTGGAGGAGGAGGTGGAGGTGGTGGAGGAGGAGGTGCTGGTGGAACTGTTATTATTAATATTGGAGGATCTGGCCTTGGTGGTTCTGGAGGATCTGGAGGTACTGGAGCTGGTGGTTCTGGAGGATCTGGAGGTGGTGGTGCAGGTACATGTACAACCGTCTCATGATGAATAATAACTGGTGGTGGTGGAGGTGGAGGAGTAGGTTCTCTATATGTTACAGTCGTCTCTGTTATTTCAAATCCTTCTGAGAAGAAATCAGCACCAGCATTACTAAAGTTTCTACCTTCTACTTGATCTTGTGGTCTTATACTTGATAATATAAGAGTATTTGTACCATTCAAGAAAGTATCACTGGGTATGTATAAACTTCCTACAAGTGATCCTAAATCATCTGATACCAATCTTATATTGTTTATTTCTGCTTCAGCACCACTAGTCTCACCAACTAATCTCATTCCAATTTGTGCTACCCCGAAGAAATTAGCATCTGACTTTTGATTTAAAGAAGCAGTATCAACATTTAATACTGCAGTTGTTTCTGAGTATGAAGAAGATAATCCAACAACTTCTTCACTATAAGGGTTCTGTTGATAGAACACTGTTGGATCATTGAAAGGACCACCTTTATGATCTGGAACTGCTAATCTAAATCTAAGATCTGTTCCCTGACTTGTTTCCTGATTGTTTATTGAAGTACCACGAACAGTCTCTCCTATTTGGAAAGCACCTTGAATTGGAGTAACTTCTAGAAGTTTTGGTATGACACGACTTCTAGTGTCAACCATATCTTCATCAGCAAACGAACAAAAATGTGCAGTAAGTGGTTTTAGTCTTACAGCAGTAAACTGTATATTTTGTTCCCTTAGATTGGGTAAAGGTTCAGTCTCAGAAATAAAGTCATTACCATAACCAATACCACCATCTCTTGTATTGAAGAATCTATTTACAAATACATCATTGTCTGGGTTCAAGGTAAGAGAACCGTTGAACTTACGGAACATGTATGGGTTTACATTCTCTACCCTACTTGCAAGTGGTTGTATATCACAAGTAACATCAATATAATCTAATGTTATAAGATCACCAGATCTTCTTATATTTGGAGATGTAAGATCATTTACAAATCTAGGATCAACAGTAAGATCTGGTGTTCCATTCAAACCAACTATTTGATCAGATCCAATCAACAAATCAATAGAATCTTGATGAGTTCTTGCAACTAACGTACCATCCTTTATATCATATTTCAATGAAGATTGAGTTAAATCAGTTACATCAAAATTGTTGAAAGGATCTACAATAAAACCATTTTTGAATCTATCTAAACCTGTTTCTGGGTCACTAATAACTAAACTTTCAGTAGCTGTTTCTAATAAACTCAGAGAAGTTACTTCTTCTAGAGTTTCAATACGAGTTTCAAGTTTACCAATATCTTTCATCGTGTAACGTCTGTTACCACGAGAAGTTATCGTAACATCTTGTTTAGCATCATAAACATATGGTTTATAATCTATTCTAGCAAGTTCAAATGAATCAGTAAGTGGTTCTGGTTCTACTGGATTTTCAGCAGGTATCCCTTGCTTTACAGTAAATGTAGAATCTTTATTCAAATATAATCTATCAACTCTTGGTAGATAGAAACTATAATCAAAAAGTATATTTTCATCCGAAACAAGAACATTGGATGCTGATCCAGTTCCAGTAAAATCTCTTGAATCAAATTCAAAAGGTGATCTACTTCCTGAATAATCAGCAACTCTTGGTCTTAGATCAATAACATCAGTATTTCTTACACCACTAAAAGTAGGAACAGTATCATATCTATCCGAACTGTAACTGTTTGCAGTTATTACATCTCCAGAGTCTAGAGCATTTATAGTGTAGTGATCATAATATATTTTTAGTTGTCCTTGTGGTTTAGGGAAATTTTGTTTTCTTACTAAACGACCAAAATCATAATACTCATTTCTTTGTCCAGAATCTACAAGGAAATTTTTTCTTATATTTGGATCGCCAGGTGAAACCTGAGAAAGATTTGCTACCACTCCACTTTCTTGGAATATAATTTCTTCAGTTTCTTTAAAGGCAAACCTATTTTTGAAACAAACTTCTACTTTAGTTGTACCACTTCTAGCAAGAACCATAGCAGATGCACCAGTGCTTTTGCCTACACCAACCTCACCTACAATTATATCTGTATTATCTCCATTAGGACCAGTGAAGGATGATAATGTCAATGATGGAATAGTTGGAGCACCAGTTCCTGAAGATTCAAATACTGCATGTACTTCAACCACATCAGCAACATCAAGAGACACCTCTCTATCTTGTACACGCTTACCGTATGCATCACTGAATGTTAGACCATCAGCAATAGAAGTACTTACTCCAGAATATGATCTTTCTGAACCAGTAACTACAAGTGATTTACCTCTAACAATATTTTTTTGCTTTGATTTTGCTTTAGATTTTTGTTGTGTAGTATGAACAACTACGCTACTTTGTGATGGAGTCAAACCAGATATAGTAGCACCTTTACCACCACTAGTCAATACTAACTGATCGGTTGTAAGAGGTTCTACTGTTCCATCAGAGTAAAATACAGAATATCTTTCCTCATCAAAAGGAGCATATACTTTATCAGTTCCTGTCAATGAAGGTAAATCTAATTGACCAGATCCATCTGTGCTTTCACCAGTAACCTCAATTCTAAATTGAATTTGAGAGTCTGTAAGATCAAGAGATTCTACATTTGAATTGGGTAATTCAGAATATAAAAATCCACTCTTAGATCCTCTAAGATTAGATGCTACTATCTGTACTCCACTTACAGTAACATTTGAACCTGGTAAATCTTTATCACAAACACCACTAACATCATTAGGTGCAGCAATAACAGTTACTGTCTTGTTTGTAAGATTAATAGCACTTACTTGGTTGAAAGTATTGTCTGTTACACCTGCTAACTTATATGATATAATATCTCCTACTTTGAAACTCTTTACCCAACCCACGCCAGATCCACTAGTAACAACACCACCCGAAGTAATTGTAAATGATCTGCCACCAAAGTTTACTTTTGGTTCTAATACTACGTCTGCAGCAAAAGTCCTAGATCCACCCGTAGATCTAACTGATTTTACATCAGTTAAATCCCTTTCGGTTATAGCTGTAATAACTTTACCATCCTGTATACCATTGATAATGATTGGCTCATCAACAACAAATTGCCCTGAAGTTTGTGTTAGAATAAGAGATGTTGAACTAGATACCGCACTCCTAAGATAACCTTTAGCACCAGATCTAGCACCTTCTATCAATCCAGGTACAGCAAGGGTAGTTGCTGTGTTTATGGTAAGTGTGGTGTCGGTTTGAATATCAAAAAGATAGAGATCAAATTGAGTATCATTACCAGAGTAATTTGCATTTGTAGTCTTATAATCATATACTCTTGCTCTTCCAATACTATTTCCAGCAGCAGTTGATTTTGTAGCACCTAATCGTGTGTCACGTAAATCAACAAAGTCAGCATTTGCAGCGTTCAATTTAATTTGAGCACCATTCAAAGTATTGTTTACTCTTAGTTTATTACCTGCTTCAAAAGGTATTGCGGAACTTTTTACTAACTTTGTTGTTCTAGGTTTTTCTACGTCAAGAATTCTAGATCCAGTTACTGATGATTCAAATCCTTTTACATATGCTTTACCTGGACCTACCTTGATATTCAGTAAATCCTTTGATGGTTTATTACCATAATTTGTTTTTTGTTCTGGGAAGTAAGTTCCAAAAACAGAATGTCTATCATTCAAACATTCTCTTGATTCAAGATCAAATTTTCTTACATAATAATTACCACTTTCATCAAAAGTTCTTCTTGCAAGTTCCTTACTTATCTCACTATAAACAGTATTCTGTACTATTCTTTCTTTTACTCCATTATTACTTCTAAACAACTCAATAAAATTTTCATCTTGAAAATTATCCAGTTCTTTTTTAGTAAGTGATAGGATTATTTTTAATCTATCTGCACCTGGTGCTGTATAATTAGAAAATCCAGCAGCATTATCATATAAACTATCATCATCAACAGCAGTTATAATTTCTTCTGTTACAAGAAAACCAACCCTAAATGATGGGTTTGGACTATACTGATCAAGTATTATTGTTTCAGTTGGAACTTCTACAAAAGCACCACGAGCAAAAAATACACCTTTAGTTATAGTAAAGGCAGAACCCACAGCTGTTGCATTTGATGAAATACAAACAGCAAAATCTGAACCTCCACCTATGGTTGTTGTACCATACGTGAATGGGAAGGTTGTAAATAAGTTTTCTCCGTCAAGGAATTCTTCTTGAGTTTTATTACTACCAGAGGTCTCATACTTTATGTAAAGTGTAGTATTACCAGTTTCTGATTTAGATGATGATAAAACGTTTACAACTCTTGCAGAAACTCCAGATGTCTTTCCTTGTATTTTTATTCCTATAAGCTGATCATAGTAGAGTTCTACAGGAACACCAAAAAATGTAGACTCAACTTTTACAGCAGTATATTCTTGATCATAACCTAAAGAACCAGGTATAACAACTGATCCTTCTTTGAATATATGTTTACCAAACTTTTCTATCTGTCCTTGTAGGATAGACTGTAAAGTTGTCAGTTCTCTTGCTTGAACTGGAGTACCAGGTTTGAATAAGACTCTATTGAAATTTTTCGACGAGTCAAAATCATCAAAATATGGACTAGCGTTTAGATTGGTGTTTTGTGGCATTGTATCAGAATTCTAAGATGATTTTGATATCTTCTCTTTGATTTGAAGCTCTTGTGACTTCAGGTCTATTGTCAACGTAAATAATGTCTCCAGAGTGTTTTTTAATCTCTGGTTCCGCTACACCGTTAGTAAATGATTGACCAAAGTAATACGTTTTAGCATTGATTGTTGTAGAGACACCAACAAAACCAGTTTCAATACCAACTGTCTCAGTCCCTGAAGTAGTAGTAATAACAATATTTGTACTACCACCTGCACCAGGTGTATTGCTGAACTTATTTAGCTTGTATCCATAAGTAGGTGCTACGCCAGCACTACTCTTAGTTGCAAGTGACCTATCTTGCCAATATTTTAGTACTTTAGTTGTAGTATCATAAGACACCACTCTTCCTACAGCAGTAGAACCAACACCAACAGTTTGATAAACTATACCATCAACTGCTGCTGATAGTGTCCCTGCAGTAGCACCAGTAACTCTCAACGCAGGTAAATTACTTACGTTTGATGCTGATACTAAATCAGTACTACCATTCTCTATAGGATTTTTTAGTATACCAATACGTGCAAACTGGTTACCTGATGGGAAATCTGGGTTTGTTACGTCAGCATTTTCAATTCTAGAATAAACAAGAACCTTATTTGATCCAAGTTCTCTATAAACATCACCACCATGTCCACCTGGAGGTGGAATGATTACTGAGAAAGAAGCACCAGCACCAGTAACAACAGAATCTAAATCCAAAGTAGCAAACGAATAACCAGAACCACCATTCGTTACCTGAACTGCAGATGGTTTACCATTTAAGAAAGTAACAGATGCAAGTCCACCCTCACCATCTCCTCTTATAGGTACATTATTTTTAGTGCCATTAAATTGATATGCAGCAGTAGTTGTATCTTCTATCGTTATAACTTCAACTTTACCATCAACAGCAGCATTCCTTACATCAGCAACATCAGCATTTGTACTCCAATTTCTTGGAGTAGGCATGAAATTAGAACTATCAAATTTCAAAATTTCACTAGGTGTAATAGTGTAAAGATACTTCCAAATATAACCATCACTTTCTAATCTAGGTTGTAGATCCGTGTGTACTGGTTCTTGTAGAGAAACAATTCCTTTTCCACTATTGGATGGAGCAGCACCATTGTATATACAAACATAGACCCTAAAGTCTTTGTTCATTACATAATAATTTGAACTGTATAGGTTAGTAGAACTAGTCTGTGGACTCAAATTATTGATGCTATAATCATGCCGATACATCTCATATATTGTTCCACTACCCCAAGATGCCTTATTGACAACTCTAAGCACATCATTTGATGTAATTTTTTTGGCAGATATCAGAGTATCATATATATCATCTTGTTGGTCAAAATTATCTATGGGTGATGGAGTATTTGTATTCCAGTCTGATGCAACAGAAGTTGCATTGGGTAACCCAATAAAGACATAATAACTGTTATCAGTCGTCGAAATTCCACTTACGAAATTCGACGCATTCAAGACTCTGATCTGATCCGTGATGACGGCTGGCATTATTTTGAAACTTTTTGGTTATTTATGTATAATCTAGAGATAATCTTTCAGATCTAATAACTTGAGGAGCAGTTGCGATACCTGTAAGACCATTTAATGTGTTACATGTGAACGCAGCACCCACTGCAGAAGCAGTTAGTTTACAGAAACTATAGTTACCGTAGAACTGACCTACACCTGAACTCAAACCTGTAAAGTTTAGTCCATGTCCAGATTCAATGTTGCAAGTAACCCTCATGGTTTGTCCAGATCCAACAGCAGCAGGTGTTGCTGCAACTTGGTATACACCATCTAGGAATTGAGTTGCAACTCCAACAATAGCAGAAGCACCAGAATTTTTTGCAGTTACTCCAGCACCAACATTGGAACCAGAGACAATAAAGTAATCACCACTCGCAATTGCTGTTGATGTTTTTCCACCATACTGATTTTCTCTATACGGAGAATTCAAAGGTAAAGTAAACTCAAAAGTAACTTTTGTATTTTGAGTACCAACACCTGAAATGATACCATCATCACCAACATAACTTACACCTGTTGCATCAAACAAAGGATAGGTAAATCCTGTTGATCCAAAACCAGTGTTATTCTTATCAGTATCAATAATCCTAACTGAACTATTAGTTGTGTCAGGTTCTTCAGAATATAAGAAACTAGCAACACCAGTATCAATATAAAATACTGTATCATTCTTGTCAATATCTTTTATGATACGACCAGCAGGGAATATGTTACCAATTAACGAATCCCTTGATTTGCTAACTTTTACACCATCTACAAATGTATCATTTCTCTGCTTACACCATGATAATGGTCTTAACGGTGTTCTAGATGAACTAATACCTGGTCCTTTATAGAGAGTTGTTTGTATTTGGTCTCTTGTTATAAGATCTCTTACAACTCTTACAAGTTGTCTATTAATTGTAACTTTATCACCAGTCTTCAATGATGGAGTCGCAACTAAAGTTCCAACATCACTATCGGTTCCTCTATAAAATAGAATTTGAAGTGATGATCCTGCCTTAGGTGGCTCAAGGAACTCTATCTGCGTACCACCATTATAAACATATGATTTACCAGGTTCTTGTAGAACATCATCAATAAAGATAAGCAAACTATTTTGTATGATGATAGGATTACCAATATCTTTTTCAAAACTTACTGCTTTGGTATCTTCCCTAAGAGTAAATACAGTTCTATCTCCATTAAATTCGTTTGAGAAATCATCTAGTATTTGTAACTTACCAAATACCCAACCAGCAAACTC
>TARA_R100001463_G_scaffold2299_10_pt1 | contig 12009 bp, 19 predicted proteins | sample TARA_R100001463 | Tara Oceans TARA_R100001463 (sample SAMEA2622242) | marine metagenome | biome: marine biome (ENVO:00000447); feature: deep chlorophyll maximum layer (ENVO:xxxxxxxx); material: "saline water (ENVO:00002010), including plankton (ENVO:xxxxxxxx)" | depth 40 m
ATGCTCAACAACTACTTAGATGTCTGGTTGGAGATGAAGGAAACGAGTATGGGGGAACACCCGCCGTTAAACCCTTTTGAAAACGATGAGGAAATAATAGCGGAATGTGATTTGGAGAACCCAGAAGAATGCGAAAGTTGCCAGTAATAGGGCTTGTGTCTGTAATTTGGGTTGGAACACTTTTCGGAGTAGGTGCTCTTATAGTGGAAACAATGCTTAAACAAACAGGTCTAATTAAAAACAAATAATGGATAGAACAGAAGAAGACGACTGGGACAACTTCTTCGTTACCCTCCGGGAAGAATGGCAAAGAAGAACCGCTAACCCCGACGACGAAGCAGAATTCCAAAGGTTCCTTTTTGTCACCACCCACATCATTTACAACTTCTTATGTAATGAAGAATGGAACAATAACTAAAAAAACCTATGTACAGGTTGCGGTTTAGGTTTTGTGTCCCTATTATTAAATGAGCGAGACGAAGGAATCACTTCACGGTCATTCTTTCCTTTCTCTGCGGCATAAGAGGGACGGTGGGGGTGTGTTCATTACATCCTCCTTAGTTTGTTTGCTTACAAATACCTCCACCGTTCTTCTATAAAACACTTAACACAGAAAGCAAAGACATAATGGCAAACCCAGAAAAACCCGGCGAAGACTCCTTAAGAAAATTCTTAATAAAGCAAGTTAAAACACGACATCCTTATGCGGTTGAAAATGCTGAATGGATTCAACTTGGTTTTATGGTTCCTTGTGATTCTGATACAGCAGGAAAACTTTTACAGGAACTTGACGCTGCTCTTTATGAACTATTAGGACATGACAAATTCGCGGCTGCATGTATCGAGACACACATCAGTCTCGACGAAATTGATGATAAGGAAATAAATTGAAAAACGAATTTTGCACAGTAGATAATTGTGACAACCATGCGGCTTACGCCGAGTTGTGTCACGCTCATTACCAAAGGCGTCGTCTTACAGGTTCAGTTAATGCTGAAAAAGATGTACGCCCTTATCTGAAAGGTGGCTCCCAAGGAACTTGTCTCTACTGTGAGCGACCTGCTTCGTCTAGGAATGTATGCATGAAGCATTATGCACGGATGTATATTCATGGCGACCCCCACCATGAACGTAAACAAAGAGAGCGTTGCACAGTTCTTGTAGATGGTGAGCCTTGCGGCAAATCAGCAACAGCACACTTCAAGTGTCGTTATCATTACGATAAGGCACGCAGAGAAAAACTTAAAAACAAGTAACAAATAATCGGCTATCATCTCTAACGGTTTCAGGGGGATGACGGTTATCGAATCCCTCTGGAACCACTAACACTTATATCTAAGAGAAAGTAATACCTATGACAGAAAACAACATACCTATTCCAGAATCTGAACCTGTAAATATCTTTTGTGACGCAGGCAGGGTTCTTTTTATGACTTATCAAGTAACACACGTTTTGATGAAAGATCAAGACACTGGTAAGCCAGTCACCTCCTCTCCGCTATGGAATCCCCACATGGCTATCGGTGCTTTTTGCACTAGACCAGTAGAACTTGGTGAAGAAGGTTCTAGCATCTGGGCGTTTATTGACGACGAAGATAATCTTCTTGCTATTGACATGCCAGAACCAGCACAGAACGGCGTTCCTGTGGAGGAAATAATTTCTGTTCTTCGGCAAATGATTACAGAAGAAGACATTACTGAAATTATGGAAACTGTAACTTTTAGTCAGAGAGACATGCAGTCCTTTTTTGAATCTCTTTCTGCAGGAGAAGTTAAAGTTGTCCGTATGGGAGATCATGATGGCCCTACCCCGAAGAATCTTATTTCCGAAGATGTATCAATTTTGGAAGAAATATTTTCCACAGAGATTGAAGACTCTAGCGAAGACAGCAAAAAGAAACGTTTCTTTTTTAAGAAGGATAAATAATGACTACCCCAAAAATTAAAACAATTCATAAAGACGATTCACGCCTTTATGTATGGGATAAAAAAGAGGTTCCGGGTGTAACAAGTGTCATTGGCACATTACCCAAACCTTTTCTTCAATACTGGGCCGCTAAGGTTGTTGCAGAAGAAGCAGTGTCTACCGATATCCCTGCCTTAGTTAATAAGCGAGGCGAAAAAGGTGCAGTACAATTCTTAAAAGCAGCACCCAACAGGGATCGGGACAATGCCGCCGATATGGGCTCAAATGTTCACGACACCCTTGAAAGGTTGGCTTTGGGTGAGACAGTTGATGTCCCCACGGAACAACAGGGATTTATTTCAGGTTACGATCAATTTTGTGAGAGGTTTTCACCAACATGGCTAGAACTAGAACAAACCGTTTATGGCGAATCGCCAATGGGTCTTGGATACGCAGGATCATTCGATGCGATTACAGAGATTTCTGGAGAAAATTGGTTAATTGATTTTAAGACCACACGCTCTGGGGTCCACCCAGAAGTGGCGCTTCAATTAGCGGCTTACGCCAACGGTAAATCTTTAATACATCCAGATGGCTCCACATCGGAGATACCTCGTATCGACCGGTTTGGTGTTCTTTGGCTTCGACCAGATGAATGGTCGTTTGTTGAACTAAACGCGTCGCAAAGCCAAGACTGCGAAATGTGGAGAACTTTCTGTTCTTTGCTTGAAGTTTGGCATTGGGTTAATGGACGTAGTAAGAAAGCAATAGGAGTGCCGCAGTCGTCAGGTAAATCTACGCCACGGCCTTTTTAGGAGAGTTATGTCTACATTTAGTTACACCTTTGGTTCAGTTCAGGAACCTCCACAAGCAGAACCTAAAACTCAGCGTGCGGTAATAACAGGGGAGCGTCTTTCCAGAGTCGCAACCTTTATAGCCGACTACTGGGAAGCAAATAAGTTCGGCCCTACGTTGAGAGAGATTCAATCAGAGACTTGCGTTTCTTCTCTCGGGACAGTCCGGGCTGACATAGAACGCCTTGTCGAAGCAGGGCTTGTCACATATTTGCCTAAACAAGCGCGAACGCTTGTGCCAACTGATAGACTACTAGGGCGGGTATAAACCGCTGAAATAGGCGATATTTGCCCCTGCCCATACATGCTCCAGTTGCCGCCGGATTATTACATGCACGGGCTGGGGTTTATATCGTCCCCTTAAAAGTAAGACACGCCAGATAGGAGTAAAGACATGGCTGTTGATAACAACATTATGGTGGTGGGTAATCTCACCGCTGACCCTGAAATCCGCTTCACCAAGAATGGTGCGGCTGTTGCCGATCTAAGAATGGCAGTAAATCGCCGTTGGCAGAAAGACGGAGAATGGGTAGAAGAAACATCATTCTTTGATGTAACCTCATGGGCGGCTATGGCAGAAAATGTTGCCGATTCGCTTTCATCAGGACAAAGAATAATGGTCACTGGACGTTTAGAAGAACAACGTTGGGAAGATAAAGACTCAGGCGAACCTCGCCGTAAAGTCGTAATCGTTGCTGACGACATTGGGGCTTCTTGCCGATGGGCAACTGTTGAAGTAACAAAGGTTGCTAAGGGCGGCTCTGGCGCTTCTAAAGGTGGCGCTGGTTCAGCACCTGCAGAACCTTTCTAGTTCTTAGACAAGTCCAACATAAACCAATCGTTAATCCACATCATTGCGATGATTGCGTAGCCGGTTATATCTAGCCAAGAATCTAATTCTGGTTCAAATAAAACTGGGCCGTTATGGTTCTCAAGGTTGTGTAGTCGCTGAACTTTATCCCAGCAACGAATAATAATTCCGGGTATACCAAAGCCTGCAATATTGTTGTGTCCATACATTGACTGCTTGCTGGTGATGGTTAGGAGAATATGTTTCATCGCTTCTGATGGAAGTATTTTCCCGGCTATGACGTAAGCATCAAAAGCCGCTGCTCCAATATTTGCGAACAAGTGGCTCACAGCAGTCTCGTCTGCATGGTCAGGCTGGGGTTGTCCAGCGGTGAAATACAATTCTCTTAGTTCGTAGATTTGTTGCTCTATGAAATCTAGAGCGGCGTGCTCATCAGGAAAGTTGAGGGCGTCTTCGTCGTTCCACAGGTCGAAGTATGACATGCCGACGATTGTTGCTCCGTCTTCCCAAACTTGTGGTTTAGCCATACTTGAAGCATAGGGGCTTTCAAGGTGGAGGTTGTGAACCCTCTTAAAAGAAGATACAATAGATAGTTGACTAGATGAAAGACATGACACGTGAAAGACTTCACAGAAGAATACGACTTAAAGAACAAGAAGCACTGGACCGAGATTAACTCGGGAGTAGGTGTTCGACAATGGCAACAGATGTTCGATAAAAAAGAACTGGAGCGACTCAAGTTCCCCTTCTTTATTAAAGAGTTTCCTATGAGTAGCCAAACTACAATTATCGAAACACCGGAAAGAGAAGTCTTCTCTGGTGAGATACGTAGAGAAGGTCAAAGAATACTTAAACCGGGCACTAACGTTTGGGTTCAACTAAAGCAAGCAAAGGGAACTAAAAAATCTCCCGGCTTTGTTGTTGAATGCTTTGAAGACAACACTGTCCTTGTTGAGTTTTCTGATTTCCAAAAAAGAGTTCCAGCAAATGAGTATGTGACTGGAAGGTCAGGTACTTGGTCATGTTGATAACACCAATTCCTGTCGTGAAGGTTTTACAGCACGCTGAAGCACATCCTGATCTTTATACTGTCACCCCTCATCCTGATGAAGGTCTTCAAACTGGTTGGTACTTATACGCCAACGATAGTTATGGGGAATGGGCGGCAATAATTGTTCGGCAAGACGACGAATGGGTTGCTTGGGTCAAAGATATGGAAGGCTCCGCTTATTACTCGATGGAAGAGTTTTTGAACGTCTGGTTAGAAGGCGCTCTATGAAATTATTAGATTTAGGTTTAGATGAATCTGGCTTGCCTATCGTTTCAAAAGAACAAGGGGCTAGCCTTGCCCAGTTTGCTCATTCGAGAGTGGTGGATTATTTCTTAAGAAACACCACCGGGAGGAAAAGTCTCAATGGAGAGTATGAACGGTGGCTGAGAGAAGTCCGTGATGAAAAACGAATCAGCGAAAGGGCTGTTGCGTTCTCTTTCGACTGGTCGCTGTTCGGTGACATAAATCCAAACGAAGCGTATAAGCATGTCGGGCAACAACTTATGAACGCACAAATTTTTTGGATCGAGCCAATGATGGCGGAGATCATAGACAGGGGAGCGGCGTCTCTTTACCAGCACGGAATGAAAACAGACCAATGGCCAGTTCTTTCTCCTGAAGAATTTGTCCTATTCGATACCAACATGTTTATTTGCTCTATCTCTAGCGAGGCAAGGTTCGACAAAGAATCCGGTGACTACTTCAGAATAGATGATGATTCTGGAGTGATGAATTGCCGGTGGCTTACAAGAGGGTCTCATAAAAAAACGAGGTTGTCTTTAGAAGAAGGGAAACATCTATATGGTATACCAGAAGACACTTCTCTGGCTGATGTGATAGGTGACACTATTGACCTATGGGACACCATGATCGGCACTGGTCTTTTAGATTTGAACTTCTTTGGTCAAGATGAACCAACTGATATGTGGGGATGGGATTTCAACCAAGACTTCCATGTCATAGAAAAAGACGAAGTTATTGATTTGCAAAAAAACAGCAAATTAGAAAGCGGAAAATATTATCTGCCTACATGGTGTAAGTATCCAGAAAATGCAAGAGTGCTTTGCGGCCTTCGTGCTTTCTTGGATTACATAAATAGAAAAGGCATGAACGATTTAAGCGAATCAGTAATTTCTAAATCAACGGCTAAAAAGATTAAACGCAAAGCAGATAAATCTGGTTTCAATTCAGGCTCCTTGAAAGAGACTGTAAAAATTATTGACTTACCTCGGAAGCCTTATAGACCTTCTGAAAATAATGAATCAGGTAGAAGGCTGACATGCCAGTTTGTTGTGGAGCAACATATTCGCCAGCAACATTATCCAACACTGGGGCCTGCATATTTAGATGAAGAAAAAACTATAAAAAATCCTAAATCGCATAGAGCAATTTTGATCCCTTCTCACATTAAGGGTCCAGAAGATGCTCCGTTCAAAGAGTTCGACAAAGTTGTTTACGCAGTAACAGATGCGGCGTAAGGAAGGAAAAATATGGGGCAACTCAAAAACACAAGAGTAAAGATGATTACACACTGGACTGGTTCCGGGAAAGTGTGTGAGAAGACGAACAGGAGAGACACTTGGGAAGAACATCGTCAATACACAGGTCTCTCTCGGGGTTGCTTGGGGTACCCAATAATGGGTGAGTGTTCTCAGAGAATCCCAGTCAACGCTAATGCTACTTTATGCAACGGTTGCTGGTTTAGAGAAATTAAAGACAAGGATATGGCTAAACGTAGAAAGGAAGTGGCTTAGATGGAACGGTTCGACTACACAAGGGAAGTTATGAAACATTTTGAACCATCTTTTGAATACAACAATGGGACTGGGAGTGTTGCTGGTTCTAAAACTTCAGAGATGCATGAACAGTACGAAATTCAACAAGCGGCAACATTGCAGCAAACGATTATTAATTTATGTCATGCGAATGGCAAGTTAGGGCTGACAAGCGAAGAAGCAGAAACGCTTACTAATAAAAAACACCAGTCGGTTTCTTCAAGTATTAGAAACTTGGAACTTGCTGGACGCTTAGTTAAGACAGTTCAGGTTCGCAAAAATCAGCACGCTTATGTCACGGCTGAAAACGTAAAGTATTTAGCCAACCCTGACGCTGACACTTTAGAGCCTAACCCTCGACGCATCTCTTGGAAAAAGAAATACGACGAGTTATGGGAAGAGCATCAACAGTTGCAGGAAAAATACAACAAACTTTCACGCCCTAAATTCGTGAACAAAATAAATACTGGTTGGATACCAGAACAGTTATGAATGAGACATACGAATACCCAGATGAAGAATTAGTTATTAGAGCCGGAGAGTTCTGGCAGGAACTTGCTGAATACAATCCAGAGGCAGTAGTTTTTGATGGTCCCGGACCAGTTGACCTATTCGACTCTTGCATCATTGGTGCGGCAAGAAGAATAAATATGCCTGATGTACTCGTTTACGATGCAGAAAAAATGCTCGAAAAATTGATGTTCACTATGGACATGAGTTACTCAGAGGCAGATGAGTTTCTTTCTTTCAACACTTTTGGTTCTTACTTAGGTGAGCACACTCCATTAATCCTTCATAACAGAAAATGAGTTCTTCCCCTTGTGTGCGTTCAGGCTGGTGCTGTAAACAAGGGCCTTGTCCTTTTGGGAAATGGAACGTTGAGAAAAATCAGTGTTCGTTCTTAGGTGGAGATATCCCCGGCGGGCATTTCTGCGAGAAGTATGATGAGATTATGGAAAACCCATCAAGTTGGGTTTCTCCTGCATTTGGGGCTGGCTGTTGTTCATCCTTAAATGGAGACCGGCAAAAAGTTTTATTGTTAAGAGCAGCGGGAGACTGACAGTGACACCCAATCCCCTCGGACACTGCCTGCTGTTACTTAATAGAAAGGTGGGTGTAGCGGGGATGCTGTCATGTCGTCCTCGTTACCCCGCCTTGATTCAACCATGATTAAAGATACAGCAGTAGCGGAAAGAATTTTGACAGTTCTTTTTTTCATTCTTTTCTTTGTAGTTTTTGGCTGGGGTGTTGTGACTTGTGGCCAATTAGCAAAAGAGCATGACGACTCTAGAGAAGAAGTTGAAGTGATCTACAACGATCAGGGAGAGCCTATCCTCTTTCGTCTAGACGATGGAACAGTTTATAGTACAGGGAATTAGCCCCTCCGGGTTTTCCCTCCTTTCCCCGGTGGGGTTCCGGCCCCACCCTGTATCCCCGGCAGGGTGGGGCTGTCGCGTTAACCCTGACTAACCAATTTTATGTGTAAGTCTGGCAGAGGTAATACTCGTCTATGACTGGAGGTGTGTTAGCCGGGACCCCTCTTGGGGGTTTCTGGCGCGCTAGGATGTAAGTAATGGGCAGGAAAAAACTAAACAACAAAAAGGAAACTGCGCGGGTTGTAACTTTTGAAGGTGGACCTTGCGATGAACAAGAATTAAGAGTTGCTGTTCCTCTCGCTGAACGTATTATGCTTGATATGGGTAGAGCACCTTATTACAGGAAGGGACCGGGCTTATCTGTATATGTGTATGATCCAGACAGAAAATATGAATCGACAAACTCTCTTGCTGCGCCTACCACGAATAGTCGTTCAGGAGACGTAGGCTAGTGGTTATGCTTGGCTCAACTGCACTCATTATTTGGGGTTCTGTAACTCTCGTTGCTATGATTTTGTCACTTATTGCGCGGACAGGTATACGAGAAAAAGTTACAATCACTGCACTTTGTTCGTCAGTGGCGGCTGGAGCATCTGGTGGATTCACGGTTAACACTGCGACTGGTTTGTTTGTTTCTGCTGGAATGTTATTTATGGTCGCTTGGTTATTAGGCTACGAGGGCTGATATGGGTTTCTTAGATGGGTTTAGATTCAGAGGTCACAACCGTGATGGTTGGGAAGGCTTAAGCAGCGGGAAAGCAAATGTTTTTTCCGGTGCAAGCATGAACCAATACGGAGTAGGGGGCGGTAAAAACACTCCTTACAAAGATGACTGGGACGTAGAGCGTGCTGTGACGCATGGTAACGACAGAGTTACTTGGGTCTATAAGAGCGTTTACGCTATTGCTTCTAACGCTGCGAGGCTCCGGGCGTTCATAAATGATTCTGATGGCAACGAAAAGGGCGATCATTTCTTATTGCCAATACTTAACCGTATGGCTAACCCTTACCATGACGCTTACAATTTCCGCTTTCAACTTTCTTCTCAAATCCTTCTCTCTAAACGAGGAGCATTTATTGAGGTGACACGTAATCGTCTTGATGAAATAACGAGCCTCTCTTTATTACCGCCAGAAAAAACTTTCCCAATTCCAGATGCGAATAAATTCATTTCTGGTTTCAAAGTCGAAATGCCTCACCCTCATCAGGACAGGATCATTCCACCTGAGAATGTTGTTTGGCTTCGGATACCTCACCCTATTGATCCTTACAGAGGTCAGTCTCCTTTAGAGTCTTGTGGACTTGCTACTGAGATTGATTATTTTGCAAGGGTGTTCAATCGGAACTTTATGATTAACGATGGGCGACCCGGCGGAATTTTGATGGTCAAAGGTGAGATGGACGACGATAGCGCAGACGAGTTACGTCGCCGCTTCTTGGGTAACACTGGTTCTGCTTTAGGCGGGGCTGGGCGTTTAACAGTTATGGAAGCAGAGCACGCAGCATATTTCGATACTTCTATAACGAACCGTGATTCTCAATACGCTGAGTCGAAACAGTTGGCTAAAGAAGAAATTCTCATGGCCTTCGGCGTTCCTGAATCAGTTGTAGGTAATGCTAAGAACTCGACTTTCGCTAATGCGGATACGGAACTTGAAGTGTTCTGGAGAGAAACGATGCTCCCACACTTAATGCTTATCGAACGTGCGTTCGACCGTATTGACGGTTCTGAAGAACTAACTGTGAAATTTGATCTTTCTGACGTAGCGATCCTTTCCCGTGATGAAAGAGAAAGAGCCACATTCCATTTAGATGAATTGAAGAATGGGGCAATAACAATCGACGAGTACAGGCAATTAACTGGCAGAGACCCAGTTGGCGCTGACCACTTGTTTATTAACAGCAACCTTATGGCTGTGGGTCAGGTATCTGAAGAAGGTTCACCAAGTGGGCCATCTTTAATACAAATTGTTCCTCAAGGAATAGCGACCCCGCCTCAACCTGCTCCGACTGCTCCCCCAGTGGAACCTGAAGCGCCTGCTAGTACTGTTCCTTCTGTAGATACCCCGATGGGGGCTATCACTCCTATGAAATCTGAGGAAGGGGTCGAGGCTAAAGCCGATGATGCGGTCCCTTTAGACGAAACGAAGTGGGGATTCCATTACGGGAATCTTTGGATTGACAAAAAAGAGGCTGACCTCACTCGGATGAGAAGAGATCAGCAGTTGGCAAGAATAGAAGATTCGATTGCTATTCAAGTAACTTCACTTTTCCAGAGGCAACGCAGAGTTGTTTTAGAGAAATGGAAGTCACGCAAAGTACGCGAAAAAGTAAACAAGGGTGTTTCTGTCACCGTTGGTGAAGTGTTCGATAGTCCGAAATGGGATAAGCAATTACAAGACGATGCAACGTCGTTCCTTTCAGCAGCAATAGTTGATGGCGGTAATGATGTAGCGATGATTATTGGAGAGAAAGCCTTCGATACTGAAGATGCTTTAGTTGCTGCAGCGATCATTGCTGGGCTTGAACGCATGAAAGAAATCAACAGAACGACAAGACGGCAATTAGAAAAAGTTATCTCGAAGGGACTAACGGGCGGTAAATCTGTCGATGTTATTGCTGAAGGTATTGAAGAAGTTTTTGCATCAGCAACAAAGACGAGAGCAAGAATGATTGGCACCACTGAAGCGTCTTTCGCTGTCAATGAAGGCCAAATGATTGCTGCTACACAGGCTGGGTTGAGATACAAGGTCTGGCTTTCGATGCAAGATGCAAAAGTTAGACACACTCATACAGATGCAGATGGGCAAGCGAGACTACTCACAGACAGGTTCAGTGTTGGCGGTAATGCAATGATGAATCCCGGCGATCCTACTGCTCCTCCAGATCAGGTAATAAATTGCCGATGCACAATGTTATTCACAAATGTTCCTGCAACAGGGGGACTTCTTGAGTTCGGAGTTGACTCGGCAGGCATAGATTCCGCCCGTAGCGGCTCCCGTATAGGTAGCATTGTCGCAGGCGGTTTGGCTGCTACTGCAGTGGCTAGAACAGGTAGAGAATTAACATCTGAATAGTTAGGCTATATGCTCCCACTATTTTGCAAGAAGTTCCCGTAGTCTTAAAAGAAACACGGTCACAGGAGGCCAGAGAAGTGGAACTTTCCCACAAGAATGCGCGAGTAGAAGCAAAAGCGATAAATGATATCGAAGGAACGGTTCAAGCCGTTGTCTCTGTCACGAACATTGTTGACAATGTGAATGATGTCATTGAACCCGGTGCTTACACAAAGACTCTTACGAAAAGAATGCCTAAAGGCGTCTGGTCACACGATACAACTATCCCAGTGGCTAGAACTTTATCTGCAGAAGAATTAATGCCCGGCGATAACAGGCTTCCAGAACACCTCAAAGCAGTAGATGCTGGAGGGGTGTTAGTGAAAATGCAATTCAACCTAAACACAACACGTGGACGTGAGGCTTACGAAGACATTAAGTTCTTTGGCGGAGAACAAGAATGGTCAATCGGCTATTCAGTTCCAGAAGGCGAATCCGAAATGAAGGGTGAATCTCAAACCCGCTTTATCAAGTCTCTTGAATGGTACGAATACAGCCCAGTTCTTTTTGGTGCTGCTCCCGGAACCTCGACTGTAAGTGTTAAAGAAACACCCGTTGAGCCTAAAGAATTTGATTTAGAAGAGATGGAACTTAAAGGCCCTACCCGCAGCCATAAAACCGGCGTGCGTGATGAAGGCTGGTATGACAAGACTGCGTATAGGAATATGCGGTCACCAGCAGATAAGGCTTATTTCTCAAAAATCTTTGCCTACCATATTCCCGGCGAAGACCCAGCAATGAAAACAAACTACACATTTGTGCATCATTTTGTTGGTTCAGATGGGCGTCCCGGGCCAGCAGCCCTTTCAGCCCTACAAAACACATTCGGACTTCTTAACGGTGCTCGTAAAGGCACTAAGTTGAGAGGCTCAGACCGTAAGGGTGTCTATAATCATATAGCACGGCACTATAGAGATGATGGCCGCACGCCACCAGAACTAAAGTCCGATGGGTATATAGATGCCGTTATGGAACTTAAAGAAAATCTTCCCGAAGGCATCCAAGAAGAATTGGATGTTTTAATAGAGGAAGGTAAAGAAATAACCGAAATCAAGTCCCTACTGGAGGACACTATTATGGCTAATGATGCCGAAATCAATGAGACCACCGAGGAAGAGGT
>TARA_R100001463_G_scaffold42336_1_pt1 | contig 12003 bp, 8 predicted proteins | sample TARA_R100001463 | Tara Oceans TARA_R100001463 (sample SAMEA2622242) | marine metagenome | biome: marine biome (ENVO:00000447); feature: deep chlorophyll maximum layer (ENVO:xxxxxxxx); material: "saline water (ENVO:00002010), including plankton (ENVO:xxxxxxxx)" | depth 40 m
AAATTTGTTTGGCTAATTGCAGCATCCGCTGCACCAGAACCAACGGCTACCGCGTCTGATCCGTAAAATGTATACAGCGCATCGTGTCCAACAGCTACGTTATCATCTGAACTTGTTGTTGTTGCACCGCCGGGAACAATCCCCATTGCTGCACGACCTATTGCTGTGTTTCTACTACCCGCATTTGTGCCAAGTGCAAAATCACCTACCGCAGTATTCTCAGAGTTTGCTTGAATTAAATCACCTGCATAAGCACCAACCGCTACGTTGTAGTTACCAGTTGTAACTGCACCAAGTGAAGATCTTCCCACCGCAGTGTTTCGTTGTGCATTTGTTAACGTTCCTAAAGAAAAACTTCCCACAGAAGTGTTATCATCTGCATCGTCGTGGTTTAATGATGTTAAACTATTGTTACCTAATGCTGTATTATTTGCAGACCCAGAAGTGCTTGCGTCTAAAGCGTCTTGTCCAATTGCTGTGTTAGTTGTGTGTGCGCCAGCACCGTGTCCGATGTCTAGTGAACCAAGTGTTAATGATCCGCTTGACATTGCTACTGCGCCATCAGCAGTTACATTAAACACAGCACCACTACCGTTCTCAGCGTAAAGTAAACTCTTTGTCGCAGACGTTGAATCCATATAAGCGTGAATCGCTTTGTTGGTTCCGTAAGCTGTTCCAGTAACTTTTAATGCACCTGCACCTGACTGATCAGACCCCGCTTGTTGAACGTGAACTTGTCCCGCTGATGAAATCGCCATCCGCGTTTGACCATTCGTTCCAATCGCGATGCCGTATGCACCGTTCCTAGCTATAACTAAATCATCATCAGCCGCGCCTGTTAATAATGCGCCAGCAGATGAAGCGATTCCAATGTCTGCATTTGAATTGCTGTTGTTTAACCGAAGTGCTGGATTAGTTGCATTAGATAATTCTAACAATCTACCAGCAGTTCCGCTTCCGATCATTACGTTGCCGCTTGCAGTAACATTACCACTCTCAAGCGAAAGCGTTGCTGTTTCTGATCCAGCGGCGTAAGTGTAAAATGTTAGCTTAGAATCTTCAGTCCCATCTGTTACATCAGTAACATTAGCTAAAATTGAACCGTAGTTAATAGCTTCATCAGCACTGTTCTCACCTCTAAATTGAATTAACCCAAGATTGTCAGAATCGGCTGGTGAAGCTGAGTTACGATAAAGAACAAGATCGGGTGCAGAACTTGAACTAGCGTCTGCGTTCGTAATGACAAACTGATCGCTAACGTCGTTTGATGAAAATGTAACGTTACCACCTACTGAAAAATCTCCCGCACCAAAATCTACGCTAGTACCGTCAAGTGTAAGTGCTGTTGTCTCTGCACCAGCAACGTAAGTTTTAAATACTAATTTAGAATCTTCTTCACCGTCAGTTACGTCAGTTACGACAGCTTCAATATTTGCATAGTTAATTAAACTGTCACCACTGTTTTCGCCACGAAATTGAATCAAGCCAAGCTTATCGTTATCAGCAGGAGATGGAGAGTTACGATACAGAACTAAGTCCGGCGCGTTTGCTGTTCCACCGTCAGCGTTAGTGATAACAAGCATATCGCTTGTATCCATAGATGAAATCTTAACGTTACCAGATACATCCAAAGGTACTGTAGGCGAAACGCCGATACCTAATCGTGCTGGATCTCCAGCAGAACCACCTTCTGTAATATAGATACCATCAGCACCACCGTCAGATGGTTGCCATTGCATCATCTCGCCAGCACCATCAGATTTGATAATGGGTTCGTTCTCGATAGAGACACCTGTTGTACGAATTGAACCCTGCTGAATAATTCTTGCCATAACTTAACCTTGTATTTTAATAAGAAGTCGCACCCTGACTCACTGAGTCGTTTGTTTGTACACTAAACACAACTGCGTTTGAAGTTTTTCCACTATCAGCACATGCTGTAACAGTTGTATAAGAAACATCACTAAAGTCTGCTTGAGACATTGGAGAAAGTTTAAGATGGTAAACTGTTGCAGTAGCTGTATCTCCAACACGGACATACATATTTTCACTGCCAACGTTTTGAACCAACGCTGAACCATACCTATAACGGCCATCTAACAAAGTAACTGATGAGCCAGTTGCGGGTACGGTAAGTACAGAAGGTGTATTAACTATACCGTTTTCTGTAAGACCTAAAGGTAATTTAACTGTAGACATAAATATAATAGATAAAAAATTTTAAAAAGTGGAGTAGAGAGCTACCACAACTCCCTACTCCACGACAACAACACACAATTATGACGTACGACGACGCTTAAAGTATATAGGCAAACAGTAACGTGCATCACCAGCGATACCGCCGATAATAGCCTGTGAGATAAACTTCAAGTAGTCACCATAAGTATTAAGTTCACTACCAGCAGCATCAGACAATGGTGCTGATCCGCTACCAGTTGGTATCAAGAATTGGTCAGTAAGGTGAACCTCACCATTCCATTTCATATCATAGAACTTCTTAGCACTCATGTTTTTAGACGCAAACTCTTTTGGCGGTGGGCCAACTTGTAGAGTCTTAAACGCATCAGCACCTACCAAGAACGCAATCTCGTAAGAGGCGTTACCTTTATCATTCGTGGAACCATCATTAGCATCAGTACCGCTACCGAGGCCTATAGCTGTGTATGATGGGTTTGGAATGATTTTACCAGTTGTACTATCAATCTTTTGCGGTACAACAAAGTCACCGTTATGATCGAAACGTAATGGATACGGATCAAACTTAGCAGTCACCTTACCAAACAAGTCACCAGCAAAACCATCTTGCAGAAGGTTCATGTTAGCTGGAGCGAGTTGAGTAGTACCTGCGGATGTTAATGAAGTACTATCAGTACGCAAGTTGCTATCCCACAACAACGAAGCCCAAGCTTCTGTAGAACAGATAAGAACGTATTTGCCCTTAACCATTTCAGAAGTTTTTGGTACATTGTAAACGCGATCAAATGTAGGCGCTTGAATATCTTCTTGCAGTACAAGCATAGCTTTGAAAATTTCTTTCAAAGTTAAAGCACCTGCAGGAACGTCACCATCCCCAGCACCACCGACAGTACAATCTTTACGATGATTTTGACCAGTACCATGACTGATAGACATAGCTTTACCAGTAATGTCAGTACCAGTAATGTCATCAGAACCGTTTTCAATCAAACGCATCTGAGCTTGGCTCAGTGATTGCTTATTCATAGTAGATGTATGAGCAATTTGTGAGCTAAGACCTTGACCAGCAACATAAGAATCTGGTGCTTGGTAGTACATTAGCGTACGGATGAAAACGTTATTAGCGCACTGAATCTGACGTACAATGTCAGCTTGAGCGTAGCTTAAATGATCTCTCCAGAAAGCTTCAAAGTTATTTAGGAAGCGGAAACGATTAGACTCAAATCGGTGCATACCGAGAGAAGCGTCTTCCGTACGCTCACCAACTGTGAACTGATCTTTCTTCGGATACGCTGTAAGAACTTCTGGCATGAAGGTCGTACGAAGTATCGGAGACGGCGTTGGAGTTGTACCCGTTAGGGTATTTCCCATATTAGGTTGCCATTTAATAGAACCAAAAAGTGTATCATACACATTCCACTTCGGATAAAGGGCAACCTCGTTTTTTGCTAGGTAAAAATCAAGTTTCTTGAAATTACCGCCAGTTGGACTGGCTTCGTTAGCAGCGGCATTAGCTACCGTTGCTGCGGTTACTGAACTAGGCATAATATTTTATAATTATTTTATCGTGTTTAAAAAACAAAAGCGAAGAACATCTCAGCGCGTTCCTCCTTACGCTGCGATGCCCTTCGCCAATAGAAGCATTATTTCAGCAATGTTAAGTTTCCCTAACAAAGGGGTATGCCCTTACCCATATCGAAGCACGTTTATAGTATAGCAAGAACTATGCCAATATAACAAGCCTTTTAAATGTCCATCCAGTCAGGTAACGTAAGATCATCTTTAGAAGATGGAGTCGCCCCTGCGCTAGACTTACGCTTAGCTTTTGGTTCCTTGCGTTTAGATTCTTTAACAGCAGCTTTCTCAGATGCTGCGTGTGCTGACTGTAACTGTAACGTAACAAACAAGTTAGAAGCAAGTTCAGCAAGAGGATGCTTCTGAAATGTCTTAGGTAATGCACTAGAGAATCCAGTTTTTATCTGCTGAATTGTGGTGTTACCCATGTTAGGTATTACAAGTTCTTGCTTTGCTACATCCTCATCAGTTGTCCATGCAAAGTTAGCTTTTTGTTCGCTATCAAGCAATTGTACAGCATCTTTATATGATTTACTGTATGATGTGCTTACGTTTTCAAGCTTATCTGAGAACTTACGACTAAGGCCAGCAGCTTCCTGCATCGCCATTTCAACATCAATCTCTGACTGTTGCGTAGGTTTATAACCATCCTTACTGATAATCAATTGACCAGACTCATTGTAGCCTTCTATGTTTTGCCAGTTTTCTCCGTTACGTATTTTAATAAGCTGCGCTCTCCAGTGAGATTGTTCCTGCTGCGCTTTTGTTAAGTTAGTAGAATGTTCTTTATATTCATCACTTAACAAGTAAGCCTCTGGATGATCTGCAATACTTTGGCTAGACTCTTTAGTTTTTTCTAAAGACTCTTGTAAATTTTTGTTTTCTTCAGCGCGTTTACTAAAATGCTCAAACGCATCATTAGACATTTGTTTAAGATACTTAGCATCTTCTTCGCTAAACTTGCTGTAGTCTCGACCTTTAGGAGTGTTTAACTTTCCAAGCGATTTAGAGAGTTCTGAAGTCTCTTCGTCTTCGTCAGCAGTTCCTTCTGACACTTCTTCATTATCTTCATCATCTCCTCCTCCATCACTGACAGTTCCATCATCATCTTCAGCGTCAGTAAATCCATCTGATGATGCTTCAACCGCCTCTTGTACATCTTCTTGTACGTCTCCTTCGTTTCCTTCGTCATCTTCGATAAGCTCTCCGTCGAAGGAAATAGACTCTGTGTTCGAGTCGTCATTAGACATTTCCTGTGCTAACGACTCCTCTACTTCCGTGTTCTGTAATTGTGTTTGCATCTTTCGTGTGTGCTATAACTTCATCTAACTCTGCTAACTTCGCTACAAGACGTACAGTAATCTCAGGATTATCGTGCTTCTGCATAGCAAATTTCATTTCTTTAAGTAATCGCTCACGTTTATCGTTAAGCAATCCTCTAAAAATTCTTGTGGTGTGGCTATCACACCATATATCAACCTGTTGGCGTAGGAGTTCCTTTGTCATCTGTACCTAAGACATCTTGAACTTGTGACTGTATCATCTGCAGTTTATCTGCAAATGGCTGTGCGTCTTCGTTAAGCTGCCCTGTTTCTTGATCTACTACAAGCGCGTTTACAATTTGCATAAGCTGTTGTAGTAGCGCGTTCTTTTGATCGCCTGTCTGCAGCATTTCTGCATAAGACTCCCCTTCATCAGGGAACATCAAGCGCATCATGTTCTGTAAAAACGTAGATGCCAATGCTGTTTGCGCAACCACTGGCCACGCTTGCATCATCTTCTGCGATTTCTCAGCACGTTCTATAACATCTACATCACCTGCAGGTTTAATGTTGTATACGTGGTTAAGGAATAAATCAAGAGGTGCAGACGGCCTCAACGCGCCTACAATCACCCTTGATTGATAAATCCTAAAACAAATATCATAAACATCTTTAAGTGCTATGCTAAACAAAGACACCTGTGTTGATGACAACATTTGCGCTTCGCCAGATGCTGCTTGAATTTCAGTAGCAGTCTTACGACTATCCTTACGATTCATAGCAGCATAGTTTACTTGCGACTGTTCTTGAGAGTTTTGGCTCACAAGCGATTGAATCGCACCTAACATAGAAGAATCTGGCGGCGATAACTGAAACTGTTTTATGTTTGAATCAATCAGCGCTCCCGGCTGAAACTTAACACTCGTCTGTATGTTAGTATTGTTCGGATCTTCATTGTCCTTCGCAAAGTAAAAGTTAGAAGCGCGTCGATGTGCTGTAACAAACGAAGACATTAGTGACGTAATAGTTTCCTGCGCTGTACGATCCAAGAATGCTCGACCAGATGCACTTTGTATGGCGCTATCCTCTTGTATATTGTAAGGAAATATAATGTAAGGGTACTCTGTTTCAGTTTCAAAAGTTTCTCCAGAACGTCGTCCAAGGTATAACGGACGAGGTTCTCGTAACCAATCGTCACACTTATCACAGCAAGACCATGCAACAAAAACTTTACCGTCTTGCTTAAACATAATTTTTTCAATCTGATAAAGTGATTCATTATATGATGCAATGCCTGAGTCATCGTCAGGATTGCCGCCTAATAGGATGTCAACAACCTCCTCATTAAAGTCATCTGTCTCACGTAACTGCAGTGCAGTGAAGTAATGACGATGTACAATCATCTCACACGCTTGTATGTCGCGTGTATCAGCAGGAAAGCCAAAGTCCTCAAAGTTCACGGCATCAACACTAAAATGTCCCGGCTTATCTGTATCAAACTGCACTTCAGCTATGCTATAGCCATGCAATTGCATACCATCAATAACCTTAAACAACGGTATCTGCCATCCTGCGTACCTAGTCTTATCAGTAAAGTCTCGCTCAAGTGCGCCAGTTGCTGCAGTTGGTTCTGTGATAGAAGTAAATATAGCTGACCGTCTACTACCCGTAACATACGCTACATATTTCGACTGTTCTCTCCGTATATTGCTATCTATAATGTGTGCAGGTACAAGAAACTCATCCTCTTCTAGGTATCCATCTACCCTCTCTGCTTCTATATTAACGTCAAGTTTACGAGAGTTTCTGTTCTCGTCGGCAACTGTTTCTAAATCGCTAACAACATCAAGCAGTTCCCTTATCTTTGTTGTTGCGTCCGTGTAATCTGTAAAATCACTTTGCATTTTGTAAAAGTCTTTCGTTTAACTGTTCCACTTCATAAATTATTTCATCACTCCAACCCGTAGACTTAAAGCTTTTATGCTGATCTTTTGGTCGATTAAGCCGCGCACGTAGCGACGAGTGCTGTTCTGGTACTGGCTCATCTATATCATTAAGCTCATACTGAACAGTGTCTCGCGCTGCATAACGTTGCGGCATTACACCTCGGTAATCTGCAAAAGCAAGTACAAAAGCATCAGCACGATCAGGAGATGAGTGGCCTTTAGCTTTGGCCTGACGTTTGCTTTCCAGTTGTATCTTGTTTTGCGGCGTGACCGTATAATAACGCGAAGCGAGTTGTTTACGTAGCGTAGTGTCTTGTGGAAGTATGATCTCGGCATTCTCTAAATGTCTCCCTAAACTAAACCAAAGTTCTGCACCACGGTTAAGGTATGCTAGTTTGTTGTAAGGCGCTGCTTGATTGAGAACATAGCGAACATTCCAACCATCACGATTAAGCTGATCGAGTATAGGCTTACCCAAACCACCAGCATCGCCATAAATAATACTTTCTGAATTATCGAGGTCATATTTATAAAAAACCTCTGATAGCTTGTCTAACAATACGGTTGTATCTGCAAACTTAAAGGCTTCTACACCAATTACCTTATTACCATTACGTACAACAACAACCTGTTCGTCACCACCTGCGGATAAATCAAGTCCAGCTATGTTATAACCTTCAGGTACATGTTCTATATCAAGGCTATCTAATTCAGCTATAGCAGAAAAGTTAATAACAACCTGCTCTTCCAAGCCTCCGAAGTCTGCCAATACCATAGAGCGGTAAAGTGCAGAGTTTTCGCCATACGTATTACGTATATCGCTTATATAGTCCTCACTCAGGTGTGGACAATCAAAAGCTGTGACATGATGCTGCTTCCATCTACCACCAACACACGCATTATAAAAGTGTCCTGACGGTATACCGGGACTGCTAACGTCTATGCGCTTGGTAAAGCCTGTGCAACGCGCTAACGCAGTAAATATATCGTCATGTATTGACTTAGCCTCACTAACAAGTATGGCCATCTGTCCCCCGGGTACTGGTGGATGCCAACCTTCTGCTCGACCAGCCTCGTCAGTCACAAACATTTCTATCGTTGAACCATTTACTAGGTTCTCATAGCGCCGATAGTTTTGTTTCCATATCTGTGTACCGAATAGTTTGTTTTGTGCGTTAGTAAGCTGCTTAATGTACTTGTCTGTCTGTCGATCCAACTGATTACCAGATGCAGATGTAATAACTGTAAGCGAGTTTTCATAGCGTAGAGAAAGCCACACAGCACAAGGCGCTATAATAAAATTATCCTTACCACTACCGTTAGCAGCCCTGACAACAGCCTTATAAGGTTCGTCTGAGGTAGATGGCTCAGCAAAATCTCTGAGAATTTTGTCCTGCCAAGGGTGTAGCTTTATATGTCCATCAAGTAAGTTGTCATCACACACAAGAAGCATCTCATGCGGGTTAGCAAACTTAATAACATTGTTCTCGTACTTCATCCTTCAACCACATGAAGCTCTTTTATACGATCTTGCGCTCTTTGCAAACGCTCAGTGAATTGTGAAAACTCCATAGTAGCCTTGGATTTTTCCTTATCATACTGCTTATCTACAATAAACTTTGCAGCATCAGCACGTACACGGTCATTCTCACCGTAGTGCATAAGTTCTTCTAAAACTTTGATGGCTGCATCACCTAGGTCGTCTAGTCGTGCAACAGCTTGTTGGGCTGATGCAGTCTCAGGTGCTACAATATCTACAACTTCCTTATCATAACGCAAATCACGGGATATCTCTTCGTTAGAGAATCCCATGCGCTTTAATTGATGTATCTGTTCGTTAGCTGCACTCATAACTTAACCGCCAATAGGATAAACCCTCTCAGCATCAAACGGAATAAAGCCGGGAGGAGAAACTTCATTAGGTGCTTGATACCATTTATAGTATTCCCATGAATTTGTGGCAGGATTCCATTTTGTTTGTGTTCTTAAAGAGTGTACTTCTTCTATAACACCGTCTGGGCCGAAATCTCGAACTATTTTAGTTGGAGATAACGCTGAATCCCAGCCTACTGCCGGATCTGGTTTTGGTAAGTCAGTACCAATAAAGCCACCATCTAAAGGTTTATCCCACTCAGGTCTATTGTTTTCATGTTGTGGATGATCTCTAGGCAAATCTCGCCTAACGTCATCAGGCAAGTCAGATTCCCAACGTGCGTTCGGATCATAAGATGCGTTTGGATCTAAACCATCTCTAGGGTTTTGTGGATCACGCCAACCGTTAGGGTTTTGTGAATCAACTAAACCAAGACCACCGCCAGAAGCGCCTCCCATACCTCCACTACCACCACCAGCAACACCACCACCGCCACCCATACCATCAGATATACCTCCCGGCCCAGTAATGTCTGACGTGTCCTCTGATTTAGCATCCCATAACTGTTTAGCATTAAAGTAATCACGTTCTAATTGATCTAAAGAACCGCCACCATAATCTACACCACCTCCTGCTTCTACAGCCCCACCTACTCTATCACCTAAAGTATCTGTTGCAGAGTTTCGTGTAACAAGTGTTCTTTCCCAAAAGTCGATTTGACTTGGGTCTACAGTATCTAACTCAGCTACTTCGTTATAGCCTCTAAAGACTTCATTGTTTGTATAAGGCAACCATATATACTTATAATCTACACCTTCTGTACCTTCTAAAGGATCTTTCGGATTTTCTGGTAACGGTGTTACATAATCAGGATCGCTTACAGTAGGTTCTACTGGCGTTGTTGTTAAAGTTTCTGCGTCTACAACTTGTGGTGGAGGTTTTGGAAATGTTCCACGACCTTCTGCTGGCCCCATTGCAATAGTTGTTCTAGGCGGAGGGGGAGGCAACGTAGGTCTGTTTGTAAAACTACCACCACCTGCACCACTTTCAGTCGTTGATGGCGGTACATTTAAAGTATTACGACCTCCAAGAGTACCTTTGAACTCAGGCGCTTCTTGAGGCTTTTTGTTAAACGTTATACGTATCTTAGGCTGCGGCTGTTTGTTAGGGCCAAAATCAAAATCAAAGTTATGTGTTAACTTACCAAGTTTATTTTTAAGTGATCCCGGCTTTATTTTACCTAGCGCACGTCCAAGCGTTTTATTGTAAGATTTTTTAAATATATCACCAGTTTTCCAAATACTGTAGTGTACAACATCTTGCACAGGATTACCTCGATCTTCCCAGTTATCTCCTAAAAGATTGCTAAACGCGCTTAGTATATCATCACCCAAAGAAACTACCGCAAATGGTAAACCTATCTGAGAACCAAACTGACTGTATAACATAGCCCAGTTAACTAAAGCCCTAAACTGTAAGTCACCATACTCTTGTGTCTTTATATTTTCAGGGTTTTTTATAACCTCTTCTAAGTTTGCTAGTGTGCTAACAATATCTATACCATAAGGAGTTCTATCGCCTAACTGTGTATAAGTACCTCTTGTTTCAAAAGGTTTTATACCTTCATCTATCCTACCCTTTATTAAATCATTAGCACGTTTTAATTGTTGTGCAAATACGCTTTCATTTTCTGGACGTGGCCCATACTGAGAGCGTTGCTTTCCTGTGGTTATGTCAAAAAACTTACTTATGTTTTTTAAAAGGTCTTCAGAAGATGCACTAAGTTTTGCAAGCACAGACGGTTTTAACATATAAGTAGGCTTTAGAGGGTTATCAGTAGCTTCGTTATACTGTAAACCTTCAGCACCTGTTGGTACGCGATTGTTTGTGTAACGCATACCTAACCAATCCTCTACAGTAGACGTTGTAGGTGTAGCGCCAGTATTATCAACAATCTCTACTCCGGGCGCTCTGCCCGTTTCCTCAACGCCTCCACCGCCTGTGGATTGTCCAGCAGGGTCAATAGCATTAACATCAACGTTTTGTACGCCACCAATATCTCCTATATCAACACCTTGACCTGCAGCATCTAAATCAGCATTGCCTTGTGCTATTAAAGCATCAATCTCTGCTTGCGTTTCTGCATCTGGTACAGCAGTGCCGTCTGGAAGTCCGTAGCCACCTTCAATTTTTACAGTGCCTTCTGGATAACCTTCTGGAATTTGTGTGCCTCCTGCTACATTTGTGTTTTTAATAGCGTCTTGTATACCAGCTACGATATCTTCTATATCCATGCCAGCGGCTGAACCACCTGCATCAAAGTATACGTTAGACTTAAATGGCTGAATGCCTCCACCCGTATCGCGTGGCTGCGCTCTTGACCATGTAACCTCTGGGCCTAGTGAAATGTTTGGTGCTGTGCCTAAAAGCTTCTGGTTAGCGTCTGCATAGCCCCACGGCCCATCGTAATTAAAACCTCTACCTGCTGGTAGGTATTCATTTGCTACGGTGTTAACAGTAGACGTTAACGCTGGATTAACGATGTTGTTGGTTAATCGTGGTAAGCGTTGGTCAGCAAGTGACGGGTATGCCTGATAAACTTCACGCAATGCTTGGTTAGGATCAACGCGCTCTAAATCTAACTCAGGGACGTTGACTAACGGAGGTGTGGTTTGATTGGTGAATGGATCAGGCATGACTTACGGGTTTTGGGTAGCCCAGTAACGGAGTAATGGTGTAGCTTCGCACATCGCAATAGTATCCTTGGAGAACTTATTATCATGTTCCATACCTATATTACAAGCAATAATCATGCCATATACTGAGTGTTTTGCGCAGGGCGCTTTGCATCTTCTAAGCAAAAAGTTTGAGAGGTCATTTTTTCAGAGAGGGTTATAGTTCGTAGTCGTGCATCATTCGGGGTGTACCCCGACTAGATTGTGGTTGAGAAATTTTTTGCTACGATAGAAAAAGGGGAGGTTGTTACACCTCCCCCTGTACGTTACCCCATTAGCGTTACAAGCTGCGCGTTTAGGCTCGCGATATCTTCAGCGTTGCCGGCCTTGGTAGCAGTAGCAAGCTTCTCTACGATAGCCTTCACGTCCGTCATTTGACGTTTGGTTTTTGTAGCTTCGGATTCTGCTACGAGGAA
>TARA_R100001463_G_scaffold26997_7_pt1 | contig 11982 bp, 16 predicted proteins | sample TARA_R100001463 | Tara Oceans TARA_R100001463 (sample SAMEA2622242) | marine metagenome | biome: marine biome (ENVO:00000447); feature: deep chlorophyll maximum layer (ENVO:xxxxxxxx); material: "saline water (ENVO:00002010), including plankton (ENVO:xxxxxxxx)" | depth 40 m
ACCTAGGTGGGTTACAAGTAGTAGGTCCCCTCTTTCGTCCACACAAAAAAATTTTCCAGTAAAAAAAATTTTATCTACCTTTGTATCCAACCGGTCAGAGACAATCCAGTTCCAAACTCAAAGTCTTACACTTCAGGCAACACCTGTTGGACCTGCTAACCATTAACTCAAAAACGGCAGTTAGGGTCTAAGGTGCGGTTTTTGACCTACATAGATTAGGTGTTTTTCGCGGTGATTCCAAAATAAACTAGGGAGAGGGGGTTTGGAGATCTAGTAAGTAATGATTATTTTTGCATTAGGATGGGAAGAACTATTACAATAGGGACAGACAGCGAACGCTTTTTTCGACTGTATCTGGAGTTATTGAAAGCTATGCCTCCCCTGAATCAGCTCTCAAACAAGGACTGTAATGTGCTAGCGGAAATAATGCGGAGGAATGCCGAACTTTCAGACTCCTTTAAGGTGAAAGAAGATCCTAAAAAGTGGGAATTAGTGTTCGCTTCGTCCACTCGTAAAGAGATGAGAGAGACCCTTGGCTTGACTGAGGCTAGTTTTAATAACTCTGTTTCTTTACTACGTAAAGCTGGGGTTGTAAAAGGAGGTAGGCTGTCAAAGGCTTTTGTTATTTACCCCTCTGACGTTAATAAAGTAACGTTTGAGTTTAGGATAGAAGAAAATGGAACTGAATTACAGGTTCGAGAGGAACAGCTTGAAGGAGCTGGAAGAGCTGAATGATAATATTACCGAGTCTTTAAAGGTATATATAGAAGAAAGGCCTTATTCTTCTATAGAAGTAGATCTTGATACAGAAAATCTAGTTATAAATTTAAAGGTGGTCTTAGATGACGGAGCAGGAGATGATATTGAAGGACGTATCTTTGAGAACAGGTCTTCCGTATAGAGTTGTTTGTCATATATGGAAAATGCAATGGAAGTATGTCAACAGTGTTGTGACTTCCGGAGAACAATCAACCCCAGATACACTAGGAGAGATATATATTAAAGACCTTGGCAGATTAAAACCTAATGATCGTAGTCTTAAGAAAGTAAATGAAAGAAAAGCTAAACGAGATAATTGACGGCTGGAAATATGTCATTATGAATGACCCATTTGTAGAGAAGGTAGCTAAGAAAAGAGCTGCTATCTGTGCAGATTGTTCAGAAGCTACAAAAACTGCAGGAGTTCTTAAATGTGCTGCCTGTGGTTGTCCGTTAATAGCTAAGACTAGAAGTATGGATAGTAAATGCCCTAAGGATAAATGGGATGACGAATGAAGAAGCAATAACTTTAACAGTATGGGGCAACGATGGTATGCCTTCTGATGTTATTGAAGGGGTTGAGAGGATAGTTGTATATTTGCTCAACAATGAAAGAAGTAAAGTAAGGACAGGGCTTAGAGATAAAGGATATACCTTATCAAAAGGCAAAAAGTCTAAAGTAAATTAATGGAATACGTTGAGCATACTAATGACGAAGGAGAAATTCTTAAAATAAGAATGAGTATCTCTAATACTAGATTAGAAGAAGAGACACGAGAAGAGTTTGTCTTTAGAAGAGCTTTTATGAAGCAAGAAGTTAAAAAATATTTAAAAGGGAGAAGAATAAAATGAATAATTCAGGATTTACACCCAAGAGTGGGTTTATATTGATTGAGCTTGAGCTCATCACAGAAACAAAGGCAGGTATTATTATGTCTGCAGGAGGAGCAACAGATAGCGGACCTATCTATAATCCTTTTGTAAAGATTGTAGAAGTAGCTGAGTCTGTTAAGGCGTTTGAGGCCGGAGATGTTGCCCTGCTTACTGCAGGTGTACAACCTTCACCTATTATGGGGCTAGACGATCAGGTTTACTTTTTAGTTAAGGAGTATGATCTTATGGGTAAGTACGCAAGCGAGCCTACAGAAGACATGCTTCAAGCTATTATATCTAGCGATCTTAATAAAAAGATTGAGCGTGACCTTACTCGTTACCTAGACCCTAAGATGGTTGAGAAGGCTAAGGGCATGAAGAATAATTGGAAGACGGTTGATCCTAAAAAGAACGGACAACTTCCAGGATAATGGATCTTTTTTACATGGAGAACGGTGTAGTCACCTGGTTGCCACAGACCCTGGCGATTAAGGAGTTTAAAGCTGTTTGGAGCAAGAACCGTAATAAGGACATGGCCTTTAAGGAGCTTAGCTACATCTTCTTCATGGAAGATCTACGTTCACCTTTTCGTAATTATTCAGAAGAGGAGAAAGAAGATAAAATAATAGATGCTATATTTTCTGAAGGATGGAATCCTGATGCAAAAGTAAAGGCAGCCAGAGATATTTACTCAGAACTTATGCAGACTAGGTCTATGAAACTGCTTAAGAGCGCTTGGAATAATTTGGATGACCTGTCTAAGTTTATAAATACAATCGACTATAACGAAAGAGATACCAATGACAAGTACGTCAATGATATTTCTAAGGTAAGAGGAACTATTGAATCACTTCCTAAACTTGTTGCAGCTCTTAAGAAGCTAGAAGACGAGGTTAAGAAGGAAGTAGAGGAGAGTGGTAGCTTACGTGGAGGTCGAGAAAAAGGAATGTTTGAAGATGATCTTGGATAGCACAAGTTTTACGTATACGGGGCTACATAATTTTACAGATAGGATCTTAGATGAGATCTTTGTAAATAATAAGGAAAAGGTTACTCTAGAAGTGACTAAAAAGGAAAAGAAGACTTTAAATGATGAGCTGAGGTTTTATCCTCATCTGTTTGTAAAGGCTCCAAAAGAGCAGACAGAGTATCATCTTGTAGGGCCTAATGGATTACTTATAAAAATAGAGGACAATGAGACTCAATGATGAAGAGGCATTTGAATATGTAGGAATAGACGATCTTACATTTCGTACTTTACGTTTTATGCAACACGATGAGTTAAAGATTTCTGTTACTGAGAAAGAATACAAAACTCTTATGCATGATATGGATAATAATACATACAGCTTTACTATTAATCCGTCTAATACCAGAGCTTCAGAAATAGTCGGACCTAACGGACTGCAGATAATATTTAATGTCAAAGAAGAAGGAAAAAATACATAGACAGGTATATGACCTAATAGACGAAATACCTATTCTGTCCTACATGGCTTCCCTGGACAGACCCCATGCGGATATGATTCCTAGGGACGATAAGGGGAGGATTAAGGTAGATGTTACAAGGCCGCATATTCTGAAGGACATGGATTACTTCAGAGCTGCGGCTCTTCACTTTCAAGAGCATGGCTGTTATACTCGCCTGATGCCTAACCCTCATCCAAGATCTGACTATATGAGATATTGGTTAGAGGAGATGCGTAGGTGCAAGGAAGGGTACGTTCGTAAAAAGGACGGTGAGTGGATACCAGGATATTACTATTGGTATTTAAACTATTGTCCTATTATGAAGACTGTTACTATAGAAGATCATAGTGACTCAGATCTTAAAAGGGCGGAAAGAATATTTACATTCCCGGATGTATGGGATAGCGATTACTTATACTTTCATTACTTAGAACAAGCTGAGCAGAGAGGTCTGCATGCAGTGGTTCTTAAGACAAGGGGTAGGGGATTTTCTTATAAAGGAGGAGGTCTAATGGATAGGAACTACTATCACATACCTCAGTCTAAGAGTTATGCACTTGCGTCAGAAGGTGAGTATCTTAAAGGTGACGCTATCCTTGACAAGGCGTGGGACGTTATGGACTTTGTTGATGAGCATACTCCTTGGAAGAAGGCAAGAGATGAGAAGGATACGGCAATGCATAGACGTGCATCGTACAAGGATCCTAAGTCAAAAGTTGTTAAGGGTTATAAGTCTGAGATAATAGGTGTTACTCTTAAGAACCAGCCAGAAAGAGCAAGGGGTAAAAGGGGTAAGGTTATATTGTTTGAGGAGGCTGGTAAGTTTCCTCACCTGTTAAAGGCATGGTCTATTGCAAGACCTTCGGTAGAGCAGGGTAATGTTACGTTCGGTACTATGGTGGCATTTGGTACTGGTGGTACCGAGGGGGCTGACTTTGAAGGTATCAGGACTTTATTCTCACAACCAGAAGGTTATAGGATATACAGTATACAGAATGTGTTTGACCAGAATGCCCCTGAAGACAGTAAGTCGGGATGGTATTGCGGAGAGTACTTTAACAGAGAAGGCCACTATGATAAAGATGGTAACTCAGATGTATTTAATGCTCTTATTGAAATCATAGAGGAAAGGGAAAAGGTAAAGAAGGCTACTACGGATCCTAACGCAATGATCCAGGAAAAGGCCGATAGATCTATTACTCCTCTAGAAGCTATGATGCGTAGGGAAGGTAGTCTATTCCCTGTAGAAGATCTTAAAGTACAAAGGTCTGAGGTAGAGGCTCATCCTGCAAGATGGACTGATAAGATATTTAATGTTGACTTAGTAAATCGTAATGGTCAAATAGAATTAAAACCCTCTGATCATTATCCTATTAAAGAGTTTCCTGTAAGAGATAACTTTGGATTACATGGTTGTGTAGAGATATTTGAGCATCCTCCCGAAGACGAGGTACCGTCTAATATGTACATAGCAGGGGTTGACCCGTATGATGATGATGTATCTACTACTGCGTCACTTGGTTCTTGTATAGTTATGCATAGAATTACAGGAAGGATAGTAGCAGAGTATACAGGTAGGCCGGCTACAGCAGAGAAGTTTTATGAGATATGTTATAGGCTTATAAGGTATTATAATGCTAAGTGCAATTATGAGAATAATAAGAAGGGGATGTTTTCTTATTTTGAAAAGCGTAATGCATTATACCTACTTGCAGATACTCCTAAGATATTGAAGGATATGCAGATTATGAAAACGTCTACGTTTGGTAATACTGCTAAAGGAACAAATGCCACTAAAAATGTAAACGCCTGGGCAAGGTCTCTTATTAAATCTTGGCTACTGGATACTGCATACTCTGAGGAGGAAGGACAAGACCACGACAGGCTTAATCTTCATACTATTTGGAACACCGCAATGCTTAAAGAGCTTGAGATGTATAATCCAAACTACGGCAACTATGACCGTATATCTGCGTTCGGTATGGTACTTATTTTAAAAGAAGATTTATTTAAGCTAGAGGTTGTTGATGAGCCTAGAAACTATCCATCCTTTTTTGATAACAGGCCTTCTAACAGGGCAAACCGCCATAGGCGAGAACCTAAACAATTATTTTCTGGGTATACTCCTGTACATAGAAGACCAAAAAGTAATTAATTTTGCACCATGGCCGTATCTGATTATGGACTGAGCGGGTTCCCGTCTCAGAAGAGATCCCTCAACCAGAAGGGGGAAAGCTGGAGAAAAAAATGTGTGAAAGCAGCGATAGATCACGCATTCTCTGCGACTGAGTTCAAGACGAACTACAGCGAAATGAGGTCTAACATCGATCTCTACAACAATAGGTTGAACGACAAAGAGATGATGGAGTTCTGTGACCCATTCTCATTGGGGTCGGATTCTTTTCCTATTAAACCTCGTAACTATCCTATTGCTTCACCTAAGATAAATCTACTCGTAGGCGAAGAGGCAAAGAGGGTCTCTGACTTTAAAGTCAAAATTGTTAATGAAGATGCGGTCTCTGAAAAAGAAAAAGAGATTAAAGACAGATATGTAAAAACTTTTGTAGAAGAGATTATTCAAAATCCTGAGATTACAGAAGAAGATATACAGAAAAAGTTAAAAGATCTCGAAAAGTGGAGAAAGTATGAGTACCAAGATCTACGAGAACGTAGAGCTACTCAATTACTTGAACACATTAAACATGAAGAAAAGGTAGACAAGAAATTCAATGATGGATTCTTGGATGCACTTCTTACAGGTTTAGAAATCTATGCTATAGATATTGTAGGAGGGGAGCCTTCTATGAGAAAGTGTAACCCGCTTAATATTAAAACTATCCGTACTTCGGAAAGTAATAGTATTGAGGATTGCGATATTATTGTAGAGTACAGCTACTACTCTCCAGGTAAGATCATTGATATGTTTCATGATCATCTGAAGCCTTCACAGGTAGCACTACTGGAAAAAGGTAAGGCAGGGTATTCTGCAGATGATACTAAGCAGTTTATTAATCTAGGAGAAAAAGAGCCGGATCTTCCGTCTATTAATCTTATTGAGAACACAGAAGGTAATCTGATAGCTTCTGATGAGTTTAGCGATAACTCATACCATCTTCCAGAGTACACAAGCACCGGATCCATCTTAGTTACAAAAGTAGCTTGGAGATCTTACCAAAAGGTAGGTCGTCTAAAGTATTATGATGAGGTTACTGGTGATGTACAGTATAAGCTAGTTTCAGAGTACTACGAAATAGATCCTGCTAAAGGAGAAGAAGTTAAGTGGTATTGGGTAACTGACTGGTGGGAAGGTACACGTATCGGACAGGACATCTATGTTAAGATGCAGGCATTTCCGATCAAGGCGTATTCAATGTCAAATCCTTCTATATCGCAATGTCCTTATATAGGATCAGCGTATTCTATGAATGATGATGACATTACTTCTCTTATGGGAAGAATGAAGCCTTATCAGTATCTGTATAACGCATTCATGTGGAAGACACAGGATGCTTTTGCAAAGTATAAAGGAGTTATTGGAACTATTGACCTGGCACGAACACCTGACGGATGGGAGTTTGAAGATGTGCTTTATTACGCTGAGCGTATGGGTTGGATGGTTGAAGACTCATTTAAAGAAGGGGATAAGGGTGCTGCTACAGGAAAACTAGCAGGTAATCTGCCAGGTAGAAGTACTCCTATGGATTTTAACCTCTCAGGCTATATACAACAAAATCTTTCTATGCTTAACTTCTTGAAAGTTGAGATGGGAGAGATTTCCGGAGTATCTAAGCAAAGGGAGGGCAGCATACACAATAGAGAGTTAGTAGGTAATGTAGATAGGTCTGTTACACAGTCATCTCATATTACTGAGGTATACTTCAGCATGCATGAAGATATAAAGAAGAGAGCGCTTACTGCTTTACTTGAAGCAGCTAAGTTTGCGTATAAGGGTAAAAAGAAAATTGTACAGCATATATTAGATGATATGTCGTCTGAGATATTTGAGCTTGATGGTGACCACTTCCGTGAAATGGATTTTGGTATTGTCATGTCAAACAACCTTATGGACACTCAAATGAGAGAAAGGTTCATACAGCTTGCTCAGTCGGGATTACAGAGTGATAAATTGAACTTTAGTCAATTGATGGATATCATGACTGATAGGTCTATCTCAAGTATGAGACGTAAAATTGAAACTGCAGAAGATGATGCAATTAAGCGTCAGCAAGAACAGCAGCAACAACAGATGCAGTCTCAGCAGCAAATGCAACAACAGCAGATAGAAGCTAATGTCGAAATGAAACGAATGGATCAGGAGCATGAAACTAATCTTGCTCAGGCAAGCAATGATAAAGATCTTGCAGTCCAAAGAATGAAACAAGCGTTTCAAGTTGAAGGTGATGAAGTCAAAAGATTAAAGGTAGAATACGATAAGATGGAGAAGGATCTTGATAGGGAGCATGAGGCACGTCAGAAAGAACTCGACCGCCAAGCGGACGCAGCTAAGCAACGTACCTAACATTAAATTGCTATAAAAAGAACCATCATAATTATGGGTAGAAACGTGGTTTCAATTAAAAGTGAATATTATATAGTCTAATTTTGTACGTTAGAAACATGGCAGAAGAAACAAATGACATTTTTGGTGGATTTGATCTCAGTAACGAGAACCTTATTCACTTTGATGATAAAGGAGAGATTGTCGATGCTCCTAAAGAAGAAAAGGAAGAAGTTCCTGGAAAGATCGACATTATAGATACTCCTAACATCGAGACTGGAGAAGGAAAGCAGGAACCTCAATTAGAGGGAGAAGGTATAAAACCTTCCTCTGAGGGCGCTCCCTCTTCTCCATCCGAACCGTTAAGGTTATTTGCCTCGGTGCTTTTGGAGGAAGGCGTTATTGACGCTGAAGACGACAGATTGGAGGGTCTTTCCGGACCTTCTGATCTTGTCGATCTTATTAAAGACACTATTCGTAAAAACGAATTTGCTGATCTAAATGATGATGCTAAACAAATGTTGGAAGATTACCGAAAGGGGATTCCATCAGAAGTCATTCGTAACTACAACAATCAGCGTTTGCAGTTAGAAAGACTAGAAACATCTCAGATACTTCCTAGTGATGAGGATAGCGAAGAGCTAACCGCTCAAAAGGAAAACATCAGAAAGTCTTTAATCTATAACTCTTTTATTGCGAGTGGTATAAATGAAGAACGTGCTCAGAAACTAACAGCAAGGTCATTAGAGCTTGGTGATGATGTAGATGATGCAGCTTCTGCTCTAAAAGATCTTAAGTCTCTTAATGAGAAAAAGATGGAAGAGCAACGCCAATTTGCAGAGTCTCAAAAATCAGATGCTAAAGAAAGAGTAAAGAAGATTGAAAAGCGAATCTTAGAAACCGAAGAGATTCTTCCTGGAATGAAGATCCCTGAGCATAAAAGAAAAGAGCTTTTCGATCAGATGACACAACCTACTAAGGTTACAGAACAAGGACCTACATATGCTATACAGGAATTGAGAGCCAAAGACCCAGTGACCTTTGACCTTCGACTCCACTACTTAGCCTCTCTAGGTCTCTTTAACGATAATCCAGATATCTCGGTATTTGGACGTACAGTCAATACAAAAAGTGTAAAAAAGTTCACTGAATCTCTTGAGAATCAGAAAGCAAATAATTTTGGAGGCGGGGCCACTCGTCAACAAACATTTGGTAGCGTAGATACAGAGCTACTCAAGTCATTGGATAATCTATTTTAAACTAAAACCAAAATGCCACAAATTTCTCCATTTCAAATGACGGAGGCTCAATCGTGGGCAGGGCTAACGACTTCCAACCACTTGGGAGCCATCTATCAGGCCGCTCCACAGAAAGCCTCCAATCTTATGCGAAGGATTTATACCTCTAACTTCGGTATGGATCTAGACAGTTATCTATCTGATATTCCTTACAAAGTAATGGAAACTGATGATGACTTTACTTGGGAACTAATCGGTTCAGCCAAGAAGAATGTTCCTTTGGTAGAAGCACAGATTGCAGGTACTGCAGTTGTTGCTACTGACCAGCCAGGACTTAACTTCTCTCGATTTGATCTTATTTTCCCTGAACAACACTTTACTGACGTTCACACTATCGTTGGACACAAGAATGAAGTGTATCAACTACGAATTGTTGCTGATCCTGTTCCTGACGGAACTAACTGGCGCTACACTGTAGAGCTTGTTACTGGTGATGCTACAGCTTTCATGCCTTTTGAAGAATTGGCTGCTGGAACTCGATTCAGCCGTGAATGGTCTCTTGTTGAATCTACTCTTTCTAAGAAAGGTGGTGGTATCAACTTTGAGTCTCCGTTCACTATGCGTAACGCTTTCTCTATGATCCGTATGGAGCACACTACTCCTGGAAACATGGTTAACCGTCCGTTTGCTACTAAGTGGCAAGCAGTAGGTGAAGATGGAGAGCTAGTTACTCACACTACTTGGACTCAGTACGAGGACTACGTATTTGATTATCAGTATCGTCAAGAAAAGAACCGTCTTCTTATGTTTGCTCGTAGCAACAAAGGTGCTAACGGTGAGTATTACAATATCGGTAGTTCTGGTCACGTTATTAAGCAAGGTGCTGGTATCCGTGAGCAGATGGAAGCGTCTAACACTTCTTTCTACAGCACATTTGATATTAACTTCTTGACTGAAGTATTGGTTGACCTTTCTGAAGGAAAACTTCCTACAGATGAGCGTCACTTTATACTAAGAACAGGTGAGCGAGGAGCTCTTCAATTCCACAAGGCATTGGAGGATCACTCTCAGCTATTCACACCTATCCGAAACGAAAGCCGTATTTACGGAGCTTCTAACCCTGGTGGGGTTCAAATGCCTCTTGGATATGGTGGTCAGTTCGTTGAGTACCTAGGACCTAACGGTGTTAAGGTTACTTTGATGGTTGATGCAATGTATGATGATCGTGAAAGAAACAAGTTGTACCATCCAGACGGAGGTGTAGCTGAGTCTTACCGATATGACATCATGGACATTGGTACTACTAACGGAGAGCCAAACATCCAGAAGTTCTACGTGAACGGATCTGAGGACATCATGGGTTACATCCCAGGTTTGAGAAATCCTTTCTCTCCTGCAGGTGAGCGTAACATGAATATGATGGCTATGAGCACTGACGGATACTCTGTACACCGTGCCTCTGTGTGTGGTGTTGCAGTATACGATCCATCAAGAACTGCTTCATTGATCCCAAGTATTTTAGCTTAATCATAAGAATCGAAGAAGAGATGAGCAAAATGGATGCAACAAAAACGCAATTTAGTCTTCCTAATAGGAAGGTAAAGATCGTACCGTTGAAAAGGAAGAGGGGGCTCCTACCTAAGGAGCACGAGGCTAGCTTTCTTTTCAAAGAGTCTTACTTTGAACTATGCGTACCTATCGATGAGAAAGGACGCATGAAAGATCCATTAACACCAGAAGAGCGGGATTTCTTTGAAAGCCCCTCTTCCGGTATGGATTTTTTAGCAAATGACCTTTCTGTTACAAGAGAGGGTAATTATTTTACCACGAAGAGAGCAAAGATACGTCTCAAGAATGAGGTAAGTTATCTTGACCTTTCTCGTCCAGATGATTATATGAAGTACAAGATACTCCTTACTGTAGGAGATAGAATTGCACTTTCAGATGATCCTCGAGAAACAAGAGTAACTCAAAAGTTTGCACTTGTTGATGAGAACCATGAAACTAAGCAACAGTTGAATGAGCTTGATACTAAGCTTTCAGCTTACACTGAGTATGGTGCTATCAAAAAAGACTTTAGAGCTTTACGACATGTAGTTATGGTAGCTACAGGAAAGAAGGTTGCGAAGAACGCCAAGATTGAGTTCTTGCAGACAGAAGCTAATAGGCTTCTATCTAACGCACCGGAAGCTTTCCTTAATGCTGTGCGAGATAAAGACCTTGAAACTAAAATCCTAATTCAGGATGCAATTAGTGGAAAGATCCTTAATAAGCAAGGTATTGAATATCTTACTCCTGGTGGAGATAGTATAGGTAAAAATCTTGCAGATGCCGTAGAGTTTCTTAACAATAAAAAGAACCAAGACCTCAGACTCGTTATCGAGAAGAAGGTCGATGACATGGACGACTAATGACACCTACTGAGTTTAGAGAGTATATACTTGTAACATATGATTCTATAGCAAACTTTGCAGCTCCAGGATATGAAGATGCTGACATCAACATATTCGTAAACGCTGCACAGGAAGACTATGTAAAATCTATGTACAGTGATATATCTAATCTTGGTAGAATAGGTTTCGAGGAAACCGAAAAAAGATCTAAAGATCTGTCAGAGTTAAAAAGGTTTGAGGATATTACACCTTTTATCTCACCAGCCAATCATGGTTCTGATAGTTTATTCGTAGAGCTGCCAGATAATTATCTGTTAACGGTTAACGAAGAAGCTACAATATCATTTACTTCCTGTGGGGCGACCGCATCCGAAAGGGTGCCGGTCAAACCCATACGGGAAGACTACTATAATGCAAACGTAAAGAATCCTTACAAACGTCCTGATAATGGACTTGTATGGAGAATCGATGCAAGTAGAACTGATACCACACTTCCTGTAACAAGTACTAAGAAAAGACATGAACTTGTACTAGGAACTGGTTCAACATTTAACACATATCACTTATCATATATAAAGTATCCTAAATCCATAGATGTATCTGACACAACTAATCTCGTAGGTTTCTGCGAATTAGACCCGTCAACTCATAGAGCTATAGCTGACATGGCCGTGCAATACATGTTGGAAGCAGCTAGACAGCCACGTTTCCAAACGAGTGTATTCAAAGAAAGCCGTGTCATAGAATAATT
>TARA_R100001463_G_scaffold64140_2_pt1 | contig 11973 bp, 7 predicted proteins | sample TARA_R100001463 | Tara Oceans TARA_R100001463 (sample SAMEA2622242) | marine metagenome | biome: marine biome (ENVO:00000447); feature: deep chlorophyll maximum layer (ENVO:xxxxxxxx); material: "saline water (ENVO:00002010), including plankton (ENVO:xxxxxxxx)" | depth 40 m
ATTCGGACAACAATTCTTGAAGGTAAATTCAGTTAGTATTGTTATCAATAATAATCTTATGGATAAGAGATACATGGGTGGACATCGTGATATGAAGGAAGGTATTCCTGCACAGCGTTCATATGAAATTACTTTTGAAGCAGTTATTACAGATGATAAACTCTTTACAGAAATGCTGAACGAAACAGAAGTAGAGGCTTCTTCAAGTAGAGTAAGATTTGTCTTTGAAAAGCCAGACACTTCTGAAAAGATTACTCTAAACTTTGAAGATTATTTCTTAGATACAACAGAAATTACTATTCCTGATGATAAAGGGCCAGTTAGTTTTAGTTCTACAATTAAACCAAGAAATCTTTCAACAGTAAATACAGCAGGTAATTCTGCTGTCGGTTGTGAAGTTATTACAGACTTTGTTCTTATGGGGTGATTAAATGAGTTACACTAAAGCACAGAAGAGAGCATTAATGTCTCAAAGAAAACTTGAGAAGAAACAGAAGAAAAAGCCTAAGAAGGAGACTCCAAAGAAATCCGAATTAGCAGAATAATATTCCACCAACACCGTTTGTTTGTTTGTTGGTATGAAAGGTGGATGAAATGTTAGAAAAAAAAATTGTAACTGATAAGACTGTGCTTTTTGCACTAAACGAGCCTACGCTACATTGGATAAAAGTAGCACCTGAAAGCGAAGAATATCTCAAAGTGTGGGTAAAAGAACCCACATGGCTTGAGATTGATAAAGCCATTAACAGCGTTATGAAGATTGATACTTCTAAGAAAAGTATGGATTTAGACCTTAACGCAATGTTTCGATACATGGTTGAGAACTTTATTACAAAGACAGAACCTTCGCTTTCGACAATTGATATTCTCAGATTAAATTCCTATGTTGGTAATCAACTCAAAGAAGTGATGCCAAATCCTTTTGATTCTCTTTCGGGGGATGACGAAAAAAACGAAGACTAAGGAGGGCGATGACGGGTGGTGAAATACGACCACAAGATGCTTCTCTCCTTATCGTCTATACGCTATCGAAAGCGTTAGCCATAAGCCCTTTAGAAATATACAAGATGCCCAGCAGTTTAGTTTCAGATTTGTTAATGATGGTGAATATACAAAATGAATTAGAAGCGAAAGAATTAGATAAGGCGAAGAAAGGGTTGTAGTATGGCGAGGGGCGGAACGGAATCTAAACTTAACGTCCTCCAAACGGATGTCAATAAGTTAGTTACTAGAATGAAAGATTTGGAAAAAGCCTCTACCACAATGGCAGATGCCATTGGAGACTCCTTTACAAATATGGAAAAAATTCTAGAAAAGACCGAAAAAGCCTTTGAAGCGATGGACAAAATTGTGCAAAAGTCCGATGAAAATTTCAATACATTAGCGAAAGACATAACAGACATGAATGCTGCTTTTACTAATTTTAACAATCAGACAAATGCTCTTACACAAAATCAACAACAACTAGAGACAGTTTTACAAGGCGTTACAGCACAAGTAGCGCAACAACTACAAGCAGTTGAGGCTACGGTTCAAGCCAATTTAGCAGCAGCAAACGCTACTGATACTCAGAAGATGCTAAATATAGAAAGAAAAAGAAGAATAGAATTAGAAAAACTCAAAGATACTTACAAAGATTTGTTTGCGGAAAAGAAAGAGTTGGATGGTCTAGATACTAGAACTAGACTTATGGGCCAAACTATTCAAGCAATGTATGACCAAACTGGTGATAGAAAACTTCCTTTCTTTGAAGGACTAAATGTTTATCTAGAAAAAGGAGGAACTAGAGCAGAATACTTTGCTCAGTTTTTAACTTCTACAAGAGAAGAATTGAAAGTCTTTGGAGTAGAAGTCGCTAGCGTTAGAAGATTCCTATATGGTTTTATGCCATCAGGAACATTTAGATTAGTAAACAAATTCGCAACTGCGCTAAACTTTGTTGGAGGAACAATGCGTAGTTTACAGGCTGATTCAGAAGATGCTGGAAATGCGATTACTAGAACATTATTGGCTTCCACTTTTGATAAGAAAGGTTTTGAGCGTTTAGGCGATAAACAAAGAGAAGCACAGAAAACTGTGAGGTCTACAACAGGAAAAATAGGCGCACTTACAAGAAAACAAAATCAAGCGGTATCTGCAACAGAAAAAGATGCGATTGGAGAACAAATAGAGTTTTTAAGAAAAGTTTTGGATAAGCAAACAGAACGAAATAATGAATTAAAAGACCAACTAGTAAATGTAGAAGAGTCTTTTGCTTTTAAATTGGATGGTTTAGGAAAAACTATTGGCGGAGGTTTACTAAAGATAATAGACAACCCGCTGACTAATTATAGATTTAATCTAGGTCAAAAAGCAATAACTAACATATCGAAACTAGTAGAAGGAACAGTTGAAATTATGGATGATACTAGAATCGCTCTAGCAGATGTAGCAGAAAACGGCAATTTTGTAACGAAAAGACTTGCCAAAATAGCAATAGGTTTTGGTAAATTTATGAAGTTTTTATTGATGGCTTCTATGTATCTAGTATTGTTTGGAATTACTATCTTTGTTTTCCAGAAAATTTTTATGTCAATCAAAGATAGACTAATGGAAGCCGTAAATTTCTTTACAGGCCCAATAATGTATTTTGTTGGTGCTGCTTGGAATGGATTACAAGGGATTCTCGGTGGATTTATGACAATTATTACTGGTTTATTTGGCGGAGACTTTGGGGAAGTATTGTCGGGGCTATGGCAAGTTGCCGTTGGAACATTGAAGGTTCTAGGAAGTGCCTTAGTGATATTGGCGATTGGTCTTTTAGGAACAGTTCTTTCAATTGGTTATGCATTACTGATGGGAGCATTTGATTGGATAAAGGAAAGAGGATGGAAAGTAATTGGCGACCTTGTTTTAATAGCAGCAGGTATCGCTATTACTCTCGCTCTTATTGCTACTTTGCCCGTTCAATTACCATTTATCATTGTTGCTGCTATGAGCGTTGTAGTGGCTAAACTACTCAAAGGTCTAGGAAGCGCAATAGGGCTTTTTGCAGATGGAGGAGTAGTAAATACTCCAGTATCAATAGTTGGGGAAAGAGGGCCAGAATTAATGTTTGGAAAACAAGGCTCTAGAGTTGTTTCAAATGCTGATAGTAAAAAGATGATGGGAGGAAAGACAGTCAATAACTTCAACATAACAATCAACGCTAAAGATACCTCTAAGGCCGAGATGAGAAGAATGGCTGATGAGATTGGCCGTATGATTAGTTCTAAGATTAACAGAAGCACATCTTCAAGCACATTCAGGTGATATTATGACAAGCACAGTTTATTTAAAACTCAAGAAAAATTCGGGAAGTGCAGTAGTAGATACTATTCCTTTGAAAGTCGTTGGTGCTAGCATTTCAGTAGACAAACAGATTCCCGCATTCCCTATTCCTTTAAGTGGTTTAGCAACTGGTGAATCGGTTACTGCTGCTTTGGATTTAGGGATGTCAAGTAAAAGAATCGGCTTACAGGGTATTATTACAGAAACTACAATTAAAAGAAGCCACACTAAAACAGGCGGAACAGAAGATACTCTAACATTTACTGCACATGAATTAGCCCAACTCATTGCTTCGGGTGTAGATTCTACTGGTGTTGCAGAATATCAAGCAATTGATGAGTTGGTTCTTTTGATTCCTTCTAAGGTAGATGAAAACTATATTCAAGTAACTGAGAGAAATATACCATTAACATTTAGAGCAAGAGGCGCAGAAAATGAAAAGGATAACACCAAAGTTGGTGGCGCACAGCCGTTTCCTGCAAATGATTTATCGGGTGGAGTCAAAGGTTTTATTCAGCAATTTTCTTTTGAATTAAGTGCTGAAACTACTGAAATTACATTCAGCCTTGATTTCGTTGTTGCAAGTGTTCTTCCTTGAGGTGCTACTATGTCTTACGCTATTTTTACAGGAAAACAACGCTCTCTTGTTTTTCCTGTTATGTGTAATGGTTTCTTAACCATAGACTATTCTGATAATATTTCTACTACACATTCTGATGCTAGCGATATTAAATATGGACTTTGGGCATTAGATGATAACTTTACATTTGAATGTGTTGTTACTCCATATGATGTCAATGGTTATGGTATTCACAGAACAGCAGGAACTTTTAACAAACCAGCAAATATTACAAAGACCTCCATTAGCGGAGGCAACTCCTATAATACTTCTACTAAGAAGATAATGCCCGCAATTGGGCAGGATATTGTTGCGGCAGGAAATAAAGACAATCATGAAAATGAAAGATATTTGACTAGAGCAAATCGTATTTCTCATGAAATGCGAATATTTCACAATAGCAATTTTCAAGTAAGTTTAGTAAACGATACTTTGCACACAGAAAACAACCCTGCTAGATATAAAATCAAAGTTGGGATTAAATTAGGTTCGGCCTCTATAGAATATTTTACAAGCGATACGGTTATTTTACCGAATTTAGGAACTCAATATGATTCCTTTGCAGAGAAAGGATTTGAGTCTGATGGTAAAATGAAATACAAAAGCATTGGTTCTACGACGAGTGCTTTTAGTAGTAAGGTCGCCAACTTAACAAATGCTAACCAACACGTATTTGATGGTAAGGAAGTATTTATTCGAGACGGCTTGACCTTTACTTCTTTTGGTATTGTTCATACTGCTAACTCTAGTAGCCTAACGTTGAAATTAGACCCTTCAATTTCTGTTCCTTCGGGAAGTGAAATTTTTATTCATGATGAATTCTTTGAACCGAGTTACATCAACAATACCTATCACATAGCGTGTGCGTGGAATAATACAACTAAGAAGATTGACATATTCTTTGAAGGCCGTCTGGTCAAAACAGGAACGCATACACAGACAGATTCATTTACCTTAGAGGCAGAAGATTGCTATATCGGGGCGAATGGAACTGGCACAAATACTGCGCTAGATACGGCTACAACTAATAATCAATTTATGGGAGAACTGCATGAACTTAGTATCATGAACATTAGAAAAACAGAATTTACTGCAATTAATAATCTCATGCCTAATCTCAACAATACCGTTCTTTACTTAAGATTCGAGGAGGTGGATGAATGAGTTTAAATATTCAGGGTGATGATTTTAATGCACCAACAAATCCCCAATTAACTTCTAGTTCTTCTGATTTTTCAGATGGTGATAGAATATATACTGCTATTGTAAAACATGGAGGAGTTTCTGTATCTATTACTGGATTTGGTGGAACGGTTACTGAAAATTCTAATCTTGCTAATACAAAGGGATTTAGAGTTAAGTGCTATGATTCTTTAACCACAACAGGAGTTAGGTTTAATCCAACAGATTGGGATTCGGCCACACAGACATTTACAACAAATGATTATTTTGTTTTATTGTATTCGGATAGTCCATTTCAACACCACTTCGCTAAAATTACAGAAGTTAAAACAGAAGATTTGATAGGTGATGCTTTTGAATTTGAACCAAAATTAGGTAATGAAATTCCAAAAGACACTAAATTTATCATATTCCAAGTTACACAAAACACAGATATTGTTGCTCTTTCTTTAGGTATGCTTCAAGATGATGATGCTGAATTAGAAGATGAATTAGCAAGAAGAATGTCTGTTGCTCGACCATTATTCTATTTTTATGATGGCTTAGATAAAGAAAGAGAGTTAGACCACAATACTAAATATTACGCTATGAGAGAATGCGGAACTGCAAATACCTATACTTTAGATAATACCGACCCTTCAAGAGCATTTGTTACAATTCAAGACTTTGGAAAAACAGTTATTGATTATAGTAAATTTAGCCATAGAGTTAAATTGACTGATAAATTAAGAGATTTAGATGCAATTATAAATACTGACACAAATGAAGGTATAGGCTATACTCAAAATACTACAGATTATGATTTATGTTATAAAAACGCTAGAAGAATAGCAGATGATGAAATTAATTCGGCTGTTTATACTGGGCCAATTCGGTATTTACATTATGACTTTTCACCAACAAAATCAAACGTATTATACAACGTCTATGACCATGCAAATACAGAATCTATTGATGGTAAAGGTGGTTTTTCAGAAACATCAGTATTAGATAATGCAAGAATTATTCCTAGAAAGATAAAGGAATTTTATGCATACAGAGCAAGACACAATATTCATCGTGGAGATTTTAACGCTTTCTTTCCTCTTAAGACTACTTATGATTCATCTACCTCATCAACAGTATTTTCGTTTGAAACTGAATATGATTTAGGAACGGTTTTGAATGCAGGGGATGAGGTTAAACTTGGAGATGAAATTCTTGTGGTCAATTCCTTTGGCACTCTATCGGGAACAACACAGACCATTACCTTTCAGAATAGCGGAGGAGGCTCTCCTCTACCCTATGCTAGAACAGAACTAGAAGGAGCGTTTACAGCCCAATCTATTACCCCTACAAGCGGAGACATTCTATACAGGAGGGCATATAACGCTACGGACAAAACCCTGCTTCTAGACACGCATCTATTGAACGGACGTTTCAGTAAAATGTATGTCTCATTTATTTCTCATAATCACATAGACAGGTTCGCTACTGTAACGGCTTGCGATTCTACAAAGGGAATGATTACACTAGCATTTGATGACGATTCTTATAATAGCAATCCTTTAAGTTTCACAAAAGGACAATATCAATTATTTATTGAAAGATTCAATGGAGAGATAGAAAGCATAGAATCTAAAAAAGAAAATGGACAATCTATTGTAGAAATTAAAGGAAGAGACAAGTTTAACAAATTACTTTCTCCTATTGTAAACCTTAACACTTTGTTTAGTGAAGATATTATTTATTCTAGCAATAGCCCATACAATAAATTAGAAGAACTTAATTCAGGAGATACACATACTATTGCTTTAGGAGATACTCAAATTGATTTAGATGTTCTTATATCAAATACTTCTGTTTTAGAAGGAAGAGTTTTTGCTGGCGTTAGGTTATTTGGGCCAAATGGTTATGTTGGCGAAATTACAAATCTATCTTTTCACACTTTTAACACAAAAAGAACATTAATAATTACACCTGCGATAACAGAACTTAATTCTGAAGCATTGTATATAGATACAGAAAAAAATTATGTATTATCAAAATCGTTAAGTTCATCGCACTTAGCAACAAATAAGCCAACTTCATTAACAGGTGCAGCAAATAAGGGCTTAATTTTTACAGCAGGTAATAAAATTAAATCAATTAGAAAAAGTGCCACAACAACATCATCAAATACAACAGTAACAGTTGCAGATACTTCGGACTTATTAGTTGGTATGGAGGTAAAAGAACATCCCTTTATTCCATCAGGAGCGACAATTGTTTCTATTGATAGTGATACAACCTTTACAATAAGTTCTGCTGCTACTTTTAATTTTCCCGCAGAAGCAGTATTCTTTGGCGGGGAAGGAGATAGTTTAGTGGCTACTAGTGCTAATACAAACGAGGGAGCAATAGGATATGCAATCAATAGTCCTTCATCTATTTCAAATGATTTTTCTTTTCAAACTTTATTGAAAGATGAGCATGGTAGTGCGGGAGCATCTTCATTTGATACTGTTAATACTTTAATTGATTTTGAAGTAGTTTCAACTACAAAAAAGAATAATGTTACTGAAATTGAACTAGCACCTTATGTTCCTATTACTTTAGGCAGAAAAACTCACTTCTATGAAGATGTTAGTGAAATGTCTTTTACTAGTGTAGGAACAATAGCGCAAAGCATTGGTAACGTAGATAACTTATACTTTAAAATGTCTACTTCTAATACTCATAGTTTAAATAAAGGCGACCCTTTATTTTTTGTCCCAAATGAAACCCCTAATGCCGATAAAGTATTTATTGGTCATGTTTTTAATATTAGGCACACAGCAACAACTACAAATTCAAATGAAACTTATATCCAATTAGATAGAAGCCCTGAAGATTTAGATACTGGTGATTTTATATTTTTAGGGACAAAACCAACTAATGAATTGGCTTTAATTAATGGAGCGCATCTTTGGGGAGGAAAAATACTAATAGCGCCTCATCCTAAATTAAATTCAAATAATAATATAGTTCCATTAAATGTAGAAAGCACAACCATTTCTGGTGATTATTTTAGTAGATTTGGACAACCTTACTATAAAATAACGGGAATATCTAATGGAACATTTGGATTAAATTTACCTTTAGTTAAAAATGGTTCAAAGACTATAAGAACACCTTACCCATTCAAAGGTAAATTTAGTTACTTAGCAAATTCTTATAATTTTAAACCAAACATTTCTTCCAGTAACATAATAAATGCCCATACTACCTCTAGTTCATATAGAGTATTGCCTTTAGAAGAAAGAGGATTAACTAGTGCATTTGGCTCTAATTTTTCTGATACCCGTATTCATCCCACCGCTAATCGTTCAATATTAAAATTAGGTTTTACTGAACAAAGAACAAAGGCAGCATTAACTTTTGATAGTGAATCTTCTGCAAGATTATTTATTTATGTTAATGGGGATATTTTACCATATAGTAGTTTAAGAAAAGACAGTTTAATGTGTGACTCGAATAAGGACATAAATAATTATAATTTATTTTTAATGGAAAATAAAAAACAAAAAGATTCTTTATTTGGAGGCGGAGATAGATTACTTCTTAAAGATAATAATTTTCAAACAGTAACATTCAACACTTCTCAAGATATATCCCAACTTAATAGGTTTGGCATAATGCGACTTACTGAGGTATGTTTTGACTTCTTTTACAATACAATTAATCCAGAAAAACCAATTCCAAAGGCTAGAAATAATGATAATTATGGTATTGAAACATTATTAGGGACCAGCACATCCGTAGGAACAATTAGCAGCATTGTTGATGATGTGATTGAATTTACTGGTTCAGTGAGCGTTTCTACTAATGACTTCCTTTATGACGATAAAGGTAGATTGATAGGGCAACTACAAAGCGGGACACCTATTAGTGGTAATCAATATAGATTAAAAGCAGATGGATTTTTAACAAATAATGGAAGTGCTGCAACAAATTGTATTAAAATATCACATACAACTGTTGTTAAGAAAGGAAGAAATAAAAAAGATACTTTTGCTAGAGTAGATTCTGTTTCTTTACATCCCCTAAAGTGCTGTATTATTCCAAAAGATAGCCTTTATGGAAGTAACTCAGGAGATGATGCTTATTCTGCTAATAATAACGCTGCTTTATCATTTAGTGGAACAGGTGGTGGAAATAGAGATTCAGAAATTGTTGGCCCAGTTGCATTTGATTCTAACATTTTAGGAAACGCAAATTACAATGTCGGACAATTTGCAGTATTACAACAAATGACAGCACATACAAATAATCAATCGGCTACGTCAATGATATCCAATAGAGGACACAATTCAATTATTGGTGTTGTTTTAGATAGATTTGGAATAGAGGATGGTGCAAAACATAGAGCAATTGAAGGTAATACTAGTCAATTATTATTAGGAGATACTCTTAATACTTTAACAATAAATAGTGCAGATTTTCACGCAACTGTGGGTTCTTTATATTCTTTTAAAGGATTCGATAATGTAAATGCTTCTAGTAGGTCATATGGAGGCTCTAGGCCATACGAAGCAGATGGGGTAATTATGTGCTTTAAGCCAAGACTTTGGATTGATTCAGATGCTTCGACTGGTAATTATTCAGTAAGTGACATTACTTCTTCCGCAGGAACTCTTAAAAAAGTAGTTATTAAAACAACAAGACCAACTGCTTCTGGACAAATAACATTCTTTAATACGTTTTTAAAATTTATTGATTTAACTGGGTGTTATCTTGTTCCAGAAAGTGGAGTAAATGCTCAAGGGACAAGTATTACAGGTCAAGGGTTTGAAACAAGAGCAGGAATGAATAATTCAATTCCTCAAAATGGAACAAACAATAATGAGTTAATTTATGTCATTTCTCATGAAGTTTCTAACAGTGATAGCGAAGAACACCACTTAATTTGCACAGCAGAATTAGAAGACCAAACTGGATATAGAATACTTCAACCTAATGAAACTTGTTTTTATGAATTTATGCCAAAAAGCATAAAGTTTAATTTTCTTTCTTCTGAATATACTAAAAAGGCTTATAAGAATGAAGTTTATGATGAAATAAAAGATTCTTATTTTCATAAAGATGGAAAATTACTAAATAATAGCATTTATTCAGATGAAGGGATTTTATCTATGTTTGTTATTGTTGATACTGATAAACAGTCTACTGAAGATAGTTTAGTATTAACTTCCACAGAAAATTTCTTTTCAACTAAATTACCAGATGGTAATTATATTATGAATTTTAGCGATGGAGAAGAATCTGAAAAAATATCATTTACCTCAAAATCTAATGCAAAACACGAATCTATTGAATTAGGCAAGGGAATAAATAGGCAGGGAATTGTTTCCGTTTCTGAAACTTTTACTGTAACTTCAAATGATACATTACAAATTAATCCTAGTAGGGCCTGTATCGGAACAACTGTTAGCATTGGATTAGAAGGAGAAGATTTAATCAATGAACTTTTAGAAACAGAAGGGACACAATTTCAAACAACAGGAACAGATACTCCTATGTATTTAGCACCAAACTATCAAGGTGTTGATTTATATTCTGCTATCAATTACATTTTAGATAGAAAAGATATGAAAATTGTAGAAGAAAATGATGTTTTTAAGATTGTTCCTGAAGATGAAAATGAATACTATACCAATATTACTATTGACGATAGCGGAGATTATTTAATATCTGAATTTGAGAAACAAACCACTTTATTTGACTTCTATAATGAAATTATTGTTTATGGTTCTTCACACAAAGCAACTCGTAAAGATATTCGCTCTATTAATAAAAGAGGAAGAAAAACCTTAGAAGTGGTTGATGGCACATTGCTTACGCAGGAAGAAGTAGACAAAAGGGCAACAAAACTACTTAGAATACATTCAAGATTTAATCAAAGGTTATCCTTTACTATGCAAAATAAAGGAATCAATCAATTGAGAGTCGGTGATATTGTAACTGTTTCACTTCCTAGAGAAAATATTGAGACTGGGCAATTCATTGTTTTAGAAATGGAACATCAACTGGTTGGTTTCATTAAACTGCAACTGGGTAGATACACCAAAGACTTATCCGACATTTTCTCAGAACTTTTGATTGCTAGTAAAGAAACGAAATCAGCATTGAGAAGTGCTGACCTAGTGGCCAACGAAATCTCCTTTAACTTCCTAGATACCCTCAATACCAAAGAACTTAAGTTGCTTGTGCGTAAGAGAGAAGCGTCAGGCGGGATGACTCTCGGCTTCGGAACAACACTTGGATTTACTAGTGCATTAGGATTTAACGGTGGAACAGTTACTATCACCAATTTACTGGAGGAGGATTTAGCATGATTACCGATGAATTAAAAACATTAATTGCAACTCACATCAAAGATAATCTTTTTGATAGTGCTAAGATAGGTCTTGGGGGTAATTCAACAAACCCTACTGCTACTGATTTAGATGTTCCTTTAAGTGTAACACCAACTATCACTAAAACAAAATCAGATTTAAATGTATTAGAGGTGAAGGTATCAATTTCAGGAAATAGCATTCAAGGAAAGGTAATTCGAGAAGTCGGTTTATTTAATGGAAGCGACATGGTATATAGAGCCAACTTTGATGGAGTTGGCCCATTTTCCACAACAGAAACATTAGAACTGTTTATTTTGTTGGAGGTTGAATAATATGGTAAATAATCCGAACTTTTACGGACAAAGCACGACTGGAACACCTAATCAAATTGAAGATGGTCAAGATTTTCCTCATACTGGGATTATTAAAGCCCTTTCTTTGGGATTAGGACAAAATTATGTTATTAGTGGTTTTAATATAACTGCTGGAACAAATGCATATACTCAAGTAAATGTCTCCGCAGGA
>TARA_R100001463_G_scaffold24594_1_pt1 | contig 11959 bp, 12 predicted proteins | sample TARA_R100001463 | Tara Oceans TARA_R100001463 (sample SAMEA2622242) | marine metagenome | biome: marine biome (ENVO:00000447); feature: deep chlorophyll maximum layer (ENVO:xxxxxxxx); material: "saline water (ENVO:00002010), including plankton (ENVO:xxxxxxxx)" | depth 40 m
AGCTTTACAAGAAATTCCAATAGGTAATAGAAAGTTTGGTAATAGGATTTACAATATTACTTTAGAAATTTACACACAAGAAAGCAGACAACGACTGTATAATGTTATGGCAGAAATTAGAAGAATATGCCACTCTAGAATACATAGTCTTACTAACTTTCAACGTATCCAGTTTATGGATTTTAATGAACAAACTAATGCACAAGCAAATGTGTGGGTGGGAACTGTATCTGTACAGTTAGTCAACAATGCAATTGCTTTAGAAACTTAAGGTTTTGTAGTATAATATACATGTAGGAGGAAATATAATGGCAGTATTTCGAAGTGATCAATCACAATTGACATATGCAATGGAGTCGGCTCCGGGAGGAGACGTAGAATTAAATAATGGTAGTAGAAAAAGTAGCGGTACTTATGGACAGCTTACTGCAGATCATGCAGTGGGAACAGACCAATTAACTTATGATGGGTTAAATAATGGTCCATGGGTAGTTGGTGATATGGTTAGGATTGGAAACTTAAACCAATCAACTGATGCTGGTGCTTCAACTGCAGTGCCGTTTGAAATAAGAAGAATTGTACATGGATCAAATTTATCAGGTTCTGGAACTTTATTTTTAGATAGACCTTTAGGGTTTACTCATGCTAATAACTCTTACATTGTAGAGATTGATGGTGCGAGCACAACTCAACAAGCTAAAATTATTACAGAAATACCGGGTGTTTATGAATCAGTGAATGTGCCAGATATGGTGCCATCATATGAGCCAAGATATTTCTTAGGTGTAGGTCAAAAAAGAGACTGGACTAAGATGTATGTTGGAGCACAATCTTTTTCAGGATCATTACCGGGTTTTATACCACTAAACGGTAAACCATTTAGATGGGCAATAGGTAGCGTGTTTGATGTGCCGTCTGCGGTAGAATCTGCATCAACAGATATTGATGGTGCTGTAAGTAAAGGTGATATTTATGTAACACTAGATGGATCTCATGGCTATAGTGCTGGAGATTTTATATGTTTTTCTAATGGGGCTACTCCTCAAGTAACAACATCAGTTAGTGATACAAGTCAAGAGATACAAAAAATTGCAGCATTTCCTAGTACAAATGTGGCTAGATTAGAAAAACCTTTTAGATTTGATCACGCTGACGATTCAGCTGCTAGAGAAGTAAGTTCTGGTGCGACAGTAAAACACCACATTACAGAACAAGTATTGTTAGATACAATGTCATGGCACTTACACATGAGAGATAGTAGTGAAACTACAGCTAATGATTTTGATAGAAGATATGTAGGAGGGTTTGTAGACTCTTGTACAATATCAGCCGATGAAGGTGGTATGTTAATGGTAGGTTGGGACACGGTGACATTCCAAGATATGTTCCACAACCAACAAGAAGTATCACAACCGAATGTGAATCCGGGATCTGAAGCAGCTAACACGGGTATATTTAGTGGTGACTCAATGTCAGCAGGTATGCCTAGATTTACAGAAATGGCAGATATCTCTACTGGAGATATTACATTACCTACGAATGACCCATACTACTTCTCAGAAGGTTCTGTTAAGTTTATGGGACAAGAGTTTGCTAGAGTTAGAAACTTCAACCTAAGTATTTCTAATGGTAGTGAGCCAAGATATTACATCTCTCCAAGACACGGTAGACAAAGAGGACCGTCTGAAATACGAGAGGGTAGAAGATCATACAGTATGAGTTGTACTTTAGCATTACCAGACTCCGCAGCATCTGCGAGTGGGGTAGGTAGAAATACAGCTACTGAGTTCTTCAAACAATTACTTATGGAAGGTAACTATGGAAGTGGGATGGAAGGATTTAATATAGAGATTACTTTTACTAGGGGAACTAATGATAGTTTTCAAATATTAATTCCAGCCGATTACACATCAGGTGACGAAACAACTGGTGCAGCAGTAGGATTAGGTGAAAATGGAGCTTTCTTAACAGGTGCTCCTCACCCAATTGGTGGAGACCCGATCTTACAAGTAGCTGCAGAGTTCAGCTGTAGAAACCTAAAAATGTTAGTAACAGATTCAGAGTACGTATACACATAGGAGGTATATATGACAACAGAGCCAAGCGGAGCAGCAGTAAACTTTAACATAGATAAGTACAAGATAAAAGGAGAAAATCAAAACTTTACCATAAAAATTAAAGATGATCAGTTTGATGTAACAGTTAAACCGATGACATGGAAAAGTAAAAATGATTTAGTAGCTAAGTGCATGACATTTGAGCCTACAGGTGCATCAAGTTTTGATAGCGGTAAGTATGTAAAGGAAGTGCTTAAATACATTATTGTGGACGCTCCATGGGGTAAAACCACAGATGAATTTTTAGACTCAATTAATAGTGAGTTGGGAGCAGCATTGGAGCAATTAGTTCCATCTGCTATGGACACTAACCTTTCGGATGTAGATGTAATAAAAAAAGGGTAGATCGATTCCTGAGAGGGGTAAAAGTGTCAACGCGAGAATCGATCTTGTACACGCATTATGCGACTTTGTTGACGCTGCTGAGATTAGGACTTAATTACACTGAAGTTCAAGATATGTCAGAAGCTGAAATTAACATGATGTTAGCAACAAATGCGGCTATAGAAGAATTTAAAAATGAAACTATGGAAAGGCAGAGTAAGATGGCACAAGCAAATAATGCTCATCCAACACCGCCTAGAGGATTTTAAATATGGCTGAAGAGTATTCGGTAAAAATGATGTTGATGGCAGATGGGGTATCATCTGCTGCAGGTCAGGGTAATGTAGTACCCACTGTTGACCCTAATAATGAAATTAAAGACAATCAAGAGAGACAAACGCGTAATAAATCATTAGCACAGTTAGTCGGTATTAACTTAGGTCTTGCGGCTTTACTTAGAAACTCACAGATTTTTACTAATACTACTGGTGCAATATTTCAATTACTCGGTGGATTAATTGATATTGCGTTAGCTCCAATCGTGCCTTATTTAGCTACAGTATTAAGATACTTTGCTACACAATTTCCTGCTTATGCCGCCGCAATACAAGCAACCATGCCTAGAATAATCAACTTTGTTGCTGAACTAGTCATAGGTACTAGAAATTTACTTAGTGCATTTCTATCATTAGGCGGTTTTTCTTTTAGTTTATTTGATAAAGACGGTGTATCAAAAGATGGAAGATTAAGTTTAAGTGATATAGTTTCAGGTATTGGATCTGCATTATTGGGGGTTGGTCTTACTAATGCACTAACAGCTAACTCCATACCAATGGTATCAGCTGCCATGGGAAGTATGATGCAAGCTGGTGTGGGTAAAGCATTAGCCTTCTTTAGAGGAGTAGCGTTTTTTAACTTAGTCTATGTTGGATTAAACATGGGGGCAATTTTAAGAGAAAGCGGGGCTGAAGAAGCAGCTAAGCAAGCAACTAGGGCTATACTTCAGGCTATCGTTGGAACCATAGCATTCCTTATAACTCCGGGGGGTCCATTAATTAAATTGTTGATCGCTGGAATGACATCATCTATAGTTAGTGAATTTTTTAGTAGTGCTTTAGATACTGTAGCTGACATGGTTGGTGGTGGAGTAGGAACTATTTTTAGTGGCGGTGGAGGAGGTGGTGCTCCTCAGATGTCTAGTGCTGGTGGTGGGGGTAGTTTACCGGGTTCAACAGAAGCGTATGCCGTTGATCTTATGCCTATTAATCCACAGGGAGATACAATTGAATCATTTAACTATGATGTAAATAGTAGAATGGCAGGAGGTAATAAAGGATAATGGCTTTAGCAATATGTTTATATGACGGATTAAGTTCTAGTGAAAAAAGGTTTGCATTAAAAGCAGATTCTTTTTCTGTTAACTATGTAAAAACTCCAATACAAATTCCATTCCCAAGTGGAGCAGATCCAGAAATCATTGATTTAGGACAGATTAGACCTACTGTTACAATAAGTGGAATAGTAGACACAACTGCACCGGGTTCTGCAGAAAATGTAACAGGTCCTGAAAGGAACAGTAGTCAAGTATATACTGTGCCTAGTAAAGAAGAATTAGAGGACTTTGTTACAACTAAATTTTATGATCCGTCAGACTCTAAATTAGAGATAATGGTATCCGATGGTTCAACCACACCTGTTGCAGCTTATGAGGGGGCTATATCTCAAGCAAGATTTGATGTCGCACCCGCCACAGAAGATAGATTTTCATTTACTATGGTGTTTGTAACTAAAAAAAGGAAAGATAGCTAATGGCTAATCCAGTAGTATTTAGATCTTCAAAAATATATGTTTTTATAGAAGTGGCTAAAATTAATGATACAGGAGATATTACATCTGATACATCAGCTACTAGTATGACTGTGGATGCTGGGCATAGATTAGAAGTAGGTATGGATGTATTAATTGAAAATGAAGCTGTAAAGGTTACAGCCATTAACACCAGCACTCATGCAATAACTATAAATAGAGCAGAGGTAACTCACACATCTGCAACCACTACGACTGCAGCAACCCATGCTAATGATACACCTATATTTGCATGGTCTGAATTAAAAGATAGTAATGGCACGTCTCTAGTACAGTCTTTTTCTATAATAGATGACCTATATAAACCAAGAGTGCTACAAATGTCTATTGGAAACCCATTTAGCGGTGCTATAACTTCATCAGGGATTTTAGAAGGCATTATAAAACAATCTGTTCCCGTAAAGGTAGAGGAAGGTGAAAATCATAGCATACTATTTACGGGCAAAATAAGCAGTGTAACTAGACAACAAAGCGGTGGTGAGGGTAACACCATGAAAGTAACTGCTTATGATAATTTGTTTGAATTAGCTAGAACAAAAATGGGGGGTAATTTTAGCACCATAGAGATAAAAGATGCTGATGGAAACAATTCTGATTTAGGATCTACTAAAACTCCAGCAACAGCGATTAAATTTTTAACTAAAAAATTTCAATTTGGAGGTTCAGGGTCTACTACAGATGGTGAAGAAATTAATACCACGACTACTGAACCTGTGAGTGGTAGTGAAGCTAGATTTCAAGCCAGTTTAGATTCATTCCAAAATACAAATAGAAATGCTAAAGTTACTTTTGGATCATCTGATATAACCGCTTTGTACGGAATAAAAAGATTAGCCTCTGGAGATAGAATTGCAAAAGATAAATTTGGTTATGTCTTTTATAATGACCCTAATATTACAAGTTTTTCTACTGCTAGCAACCCCGCTCAAATGCTTAATTATTATCCAGCAGGTTTTATGCCTGCTCAAGATCAAAGTAGTATAGCAGACGGCTCCAGATCCCCTGCAATAGGGAACGTGCAATTCCATAACTACGGCACTAGTAATACAAATATTGATGGGCATACTAGACAAATAAAACCGGGGGCAGCTTTTGATTTAATAAAAAGTGAAAATTTAACTGAAATACTAGCTAGATTTAGAGACCCTATTTCAGGTACTATGCGAGAAACTACTTTTGAATTATTTCATTTTAAAGCACAAAGTGTATCATCAAGTGTAGCTGGTTTATATGGAGGTAAAGCTATATTAAATGATCCATTTGATGTTACCGGGACATTTGGAGTAGAAGATGTTAACAGAACATCTGTTGCAGATCGTAGTAGTCATGCGACTAGACTTGTTGATTCTAGTAATAATATAATAGGATATATACAATTTATCGGTGAGAGCACCTCTAGCATTTCAAATGGGTCGGGAGTGCTTATATTAAGTGGTTCTGATATAGCGACTGCGGGTGTAGGTGTCACGGCGGGGCAACAATTATTTATTAATACTGCAAGTTCTGGAAACAGTATAACTTTATGTGATAATGAAGACCCCGAAGCTGAGTTTCCATTTAGAGCACAGGCTGTAACTAAAGAAAGACAAGTTGCAAGAATGGATTTTGGAACTAATGTAAGTGCTAATGACATTAGAGCTGCAATTGCATCTAAGTTTGCCCAAAAATCTAGAAGTAAAATTAGGGGCAGGTTTCAAGTAGACGGTAAATATCCTTTTAGCACATTAGATATTCAACTTACAGGAGATGATTCTATAACAACAAGTTCTGCAGGAGAAAAAACAAAAGTAGTTATTACAGATAACAGCATGCAAGGCGGTAGTGTTACCACTGCAATTGCATTATTTGATAATTCAGGAAGTGGTGTAACTTCGTTTTCTGGATTTGGATTGAGAGCAGGGCATACTATAAATAAGTTAACAGCTCAGAATGGCACTTCTAGTGACACTTACGGATATTTAGAAAAAGTAACTGCAAAAGAGTTAACATTTTTAGTCACAACAGGGAGTTTTTCTACAAATGATTTTATTAGAGTGAATGTTCCATTAAGAGTTGGATTTAATACAGAGGTACAGTCATTGCCGCATAACATTGGTACTTCAGGTGGTAGAGTAGGTGGGTCAACAATGATCACATCAATAGAATATACAGAAACAGGTAGTAGAGCATACACTCATATTGAGACTATATCATATAATACTACCCGAACACAGGATATTATTTCTCAAGCTAAACCAGATTTAGGCGATTTAGATGAACAAACTGATGACGATTATGGTGGACTTCCATATGGATTTGAATCCGCCCCACATTTTACAGGCACATTTCGTGCTGGGGATACTGCCGGCAATGATAAAGATAAAGCAATTAGTTATACTAGTGGAAGTTTATATATAAAGGGACAAGTGTTTTCAATAGCAGCTGACGATAGTGATAATGGATCTGTAGGGCTGGGCACAACAGTAAATATAACAGATGCTGATGGAGACGGCGAACCAAACAGTAGAGTTATCCTTTACTTTGAACCAGCACGTTCTACTACAAAATTTATTATTGAAAATGAAGATACTTTTGAAGCAAGAAATGCCGCAGAGGGTAGAGTAGCTGCAGGTAATTATAGAGCTCCGGTGGGTATAAGTAGAATTAAATTAGGTGTGATTGTCGGATCTACTATAGGTAGTACAGCTGGGAGAGTAACATTAACCACAGCAAACGGATTTACATACGGAAGGGCTAATGATTCTGATGTAAATGGAACTAGTGGTGATAGTGGTGCAAAAACCATGCCATCAACAGGTGCAAATGATATAGGTCCAGTAATAAATAACTTTTGGGTGCCCGCTAAAGATAATAGTTATGACTTAGGATTAACTGGTAATGCATGGAGAAACATTTTTCATGAAGGTAGCATAACAGATACGTCAGACGCGGCAGTTAAAGATAACATTGAACCAATACAGTTAGGGTTGGACTTTGTTAATGAATTAGAACCAGTGCAATATAATAAAAAAACAAACCCAGATAAATTAGATGTAGGGGTAACAGCCCAAGATGTTAAAGATGCAATCGAAAAAGCAGGTTTAGATCCTAAAGAGGGTACTATTGTACATGAAATAGACACTGATCATCATATGAGATTAGATTATACAAAGTTAATCGCACCCATGTTAAAAGCCATACAAGAACTGTCTGATGAAATAGATAAACTAAAAAATGAAGGCGAAGAATAAAGTAGTTAGACTGCGTAAAAACAACCCCTTCATGTCTATATCTGAAATCGCAAGACAAGTAGGGATAGATGTATCGTATGCACGCAGAGTTTTAATTAAAAATAATCTACCAACAAAGGTCTCTAAACCTAAACCTGTGGTATACTGTAAAGTATGTAGAGAGATAACTACGGACCGTGGCGGAATACACAAAGATAAGTGTAGATTCAAATGGAATAGAATTAAATTAACATGTTATTTCTGCAGAGTGCCTTTTTACAGAAGTCGTAAAAGAGTTATGCAGGGGTATAGATTAAAATTAAAAAATGTTTATTGCACACAACCGTGTTATCAAGCGTACAGAAAGTATAAAAAAAATGGAAATCAATGACGATTTAATATTGCAATGGGAACCTAAGATAAATAAAATGTTATCTAACATTTACATTCAAGGATATGATCGAGATGATCTTGCCCAAGAACTTAGGTTGATAGTTTTAAAAGCTGCAAAACTATATAAACCAAATAGAAACGCAATATTTCATACTTATTTACACACAGCTATGGTAAATAGATTAAAAACGCTGTGGATGCAAGCTAGTAAAAAACTTCATGGACAAAGTTTAGATGCTACAACAAGTGACTCTGATGGAGAAAATAGTTTTAAATTAAGTGACTTTGTAAAACAGTTAGATGAAAACTTAGATGAAGTAGAATTTATAGATTATTTAGAGTCTTTAGATTTAGATGACGGTGAAAAACAATTTTTAAAAGACAAATTTATGAACAGGACTATGAAGGACATAGAACAAAACTTAAAACAATTAACAAAAGTAAACACTGTCAATGGTGAAGAAAGTGTGGTAAACTACTCCATATACAAAGTAAAAAAATCTTTGAGAAACAAAATTAACGAAGAGAAATAGTATTGGAAAACTTTAATTTTATAGAGTCTGCGATCATATTTGGATTATGTGATGCCGGCAATTATAAACAATTTACCTATAATCCTAAAGACTTTGCTGAACATGGTAAAGCATATGAGTTTATACAAACATACATTGATGATTACAAAGAGTTCCCTACATCAGAGGTTTTAGTTGAAAAGTTTGATTCATTAAAAACAGATGCACAGTCAGTTAATTTTAATTATGCATTGAACGAATTTAGTAAACAAGTTATGTTTAGACACATTATCTCAGTATTTCAAGATAATAAACCATTGTTAACAGAAAACCCTAAAAAAGCATTAGGTTCAATTATGGATAATTTAAATGATATTGAAATATTACATGATGCTGATGTAAATCAATACGATACGGGTGACTTAGATAGATATGAAGAATGGAAGAAGAGAAGCTCTGTAAGACAGATGGGTGATGGCATGATAGGTATTAGGACACCATTTCACATGATTAACTCTACTGGTGTAGGATGGCAGAAAGGGGATTTAATTACTGCTTATGCTAGACCGACTGTAGGTAAGACATGGTTATGTTGTAAGTTAGCAGCAGATGCGATACTCAGTGGATATAAAACACTATTAGTATCTACCGAAATGCCTGTCGCATCCATCGGATTAAGGATGGATGTGTTACTAGCACACGCTCAAGGGTATGAATTATCACATAGTGCACTTAGAACGGGGCACAAGATTGATGAAGAGATATACAAAAAGTTTTTACAAAACACTAATTTTAAAAATTTACTAGTATGTGATCATATAAGTGGTGAAGATAGTATTTCGTTACCTAGTATAACTAACTTGGTGCGTAAGTATAAACCTGATGTTTTAATTATTGATGGGGTATATTTAGTATCTACTCACGACAAAAATAAAGCGGTGTGGGAACAATCACACTCATTATTTTACGGTTTAAAAACAATGGCATTGTCAACCAATACTACTGTTATCGCATCTACTCAAGCTACAAGAGACGCGGCTAATATGTATACTCAACCTACAGCAAGTCAAGTTGCTTTTGGGGATGCATTAATTAGAGCATCAGATGTTGCACTCTCTATGTGTATGGTAGAAGATGAGCCTAAATTAAGAGAAGTAGCGTTCCAAAAATATAGGGACGGTGATTTAGGTGGTAGAGATTCCCAATTTATATGGGATGTTGACAAAGGCAAAGTAGAGGAGAACAATGAGTCGTTTATCTAAAAAATACAAATGCGGTAAATGTTCTGCAAACGGAGTTATTAAAGTGGGGCTTACTATTATAGACCCTAACTCATTATTACTTAAGCCAGTTTTAGGTTTAGTAAAGAACGATCCATATTGTTTTCAATGTGGTATGACATTTCCTGAAGGGTTTTGGAAAGAGAAAGATGGTTTTATATACAGGATATCAAAGAACTAATATGGATTGGGCAACAGCATTGACGGATATGGGGTTGTCTATACCTGTAGGGGATAGTCAAGTATCTATTTTATGCCCGTTTCATGAAGACACCACAGAATCTTGCTCTATTAATATAGAAAAAGGTGTTTGGATATGTTTTGCAGGTTGTGGACAAGGTGGTTTGAAAAGTTTCATTAAAGAGTATAAAGATTGGGATTATAGACAAGTTAATCAATACCTAGTTAATTATAAGGGTAACTATAAAGATGATTTATTTGATTTTACTATAGAAGAAGAAGATAAACAATTACCTGAAGTTACTATACCTTATACACTAGGAGCTGTACCCCCATGGATATTTAACAGAGATTTTACTAAAGCAAGCATGAAAAAATGGAGATGTGGTGTTACGGGCAGGAATGGATTAGTATTACCAATGCTTGATAAAGATGAAAGAGCAGTTGGATGGGCTATCAGACAAGAAAAGATAATTCCTAAGTATTTATATTCTAGAGGACTACAAAAATCGAAGATATTATTTGGTCAGCATTTAATTACCCCATCACAAACACTTTGTGTGACTGAGGGACCTTTAGATACAATGTGGTTAGACCAGCTTGGATTTAAATCTGTGGCTATACTAGGTGCAATTATGTCAAGGAGACAGCAGGAATTACTATTGACACTACCTGTAAAAGAGATTATACTATGTTTAGATAATGATAAGGCTGGTATAATTGGTCGTAACAAAGCATTAGATATGTTGAGAGGCAAGATTGCACTATCTTATATAAAAATTCCTAGTGAATATAAAGATGTGCAGGATATCAGATCTTATGATATACTAAAAAATGTAATAAACAATAGACGATACTGGTAAGGAGGATAATATGTCTGGAATCGGTATGATACAAAACAATATTCAAAACAGGACTGCAAGATCTACTCAGAGCACTGAGAGTACAGGTAAAGAAATCTGGTTAAAAGATGGTGATCAAGTATTTATGAAATCCATTGCAACAGGTGACGAGGACGACATCTTTTTAGATGAGTTCCATGTGTATGAATTTCAAAGCGGTGTAGATAAAAGTTGGAGAAGTGTCTTGGTAGTTAATGGTGAACCCGTTGATGATGTACCAAGTGAAGCTCTATACTGGGAAGATGGTGGCAAAAGAAAGCTTCCTCGACACAAATTTGCACTATGGGTGTATGTAACAGAAGTTCTACACACTGAACAACGTGTTGATTCATGGGAAGAGATCACAAGTCCTACGGGTAATAAACTTTATAAGGAAGTTGTCAATGACTTTAAAGTAATGACACTCTCTTTCGGTGCTAATAACATCAACTGGAATCAATTAGTAGACGTTTACGGTGATAATGGAGCACTTGATAAGTCTGTGATAAGAGTAAAAAGAAGAGGTAGTAGTTTAGATACAACTTATACTATTACATCTACTAACGGTAGTATTGAACTACCCGAAGATAAACAAGCAGAGGTGGCAAACCTCACACCTATCAAAGAGTATGTAGCTCAAAGATACGGTAAATTTGAAGCATCTGATACATCAGTGCCTGCAAATGCAGTGTCAGTTGATGATGAAGATGACGATATGCCCTTTTAATGGGGACCTCCATAACTATGCAGCCCTCAGCCGATGTCCTGTTGGGGGTTGCTGCAAATCCGATGATAGTAACAACTAATACATTTGACTCAACCATAGACTTATTTACTAAGTCAACGAGCACTGAATGGATTATTGATGTTGAAACTAACGGATTGAATCCTTATGATATGCATCAACTATGTGGTATAGGTATATCTACGACTAATGATAAAGATAATATATATTATTTCCCATTTAGACATCAGTCAGAGGAACCAAATTTATCTCAATCAGATTTAAATAAACTTGTAGAGTGTATAAACACTAAATGTAAAACTTTAGTAGGGTACAATGTGAAGTTTGATGCTAAGTTTTTAGAGAACGAAGGTATTGATATACAAGCTATGGATCTAGTTGATGTATTAGTCATGGTTAGAATGACTGAACCAACTACTATAAACCAATTGAGTCTTACAGATACTATTATT
>TARA_R100001463_G_scaffold1643_2_pt1 | contig 11893 bp, 10 predicted proteins | sample TARA_R100001463 | Tara Oceans TARA_R100001463 (sample SAMEA2622242) | marine metagenome | biome: marine biome (ENVO:00000447); feature: deep chlorophyll maximum layer (ENVO:xxxxxxxx); material: "saline water (ENVO:00002010), including plankton (ENVO:xxxxxxxx)" | depth 40 m
TCTTAAACTGTGTCCAAGATTTAAAATATCTTCTTGGTATCCTTAACCAATCCTCTTCTTTTCCATACCTTTCATTCTGTTGGTCTGCCCATTCCGCCCAACTCATTGGTTTTTGTAAAGGACTACGATATGGATTAGTCCATATACGGTTAGCACCTTTATAAGCGTCAGGTTGTGTTGTAAGGTAAGGCGTAATATTAACTCTGTGATAATACTTCTCTTCTACAAACCCATTACAACAACGATAATCGCCTATGTCGTGTCTACCACGAATAGCATCTATTTCACCACTTTCGTTAAACATACCTTTTAACTGTATTCCCATACTGTTATCTCTTCTGCTTTCAGCACCTTCGCTATCTTCTTTTCCGCCATAGTAAGCAACATCACCTTTTTTTTTAATCTTATATATTTTCGCTTGTTTGATAGATATATTCTTTGCTCTTGCTACTTTAAGCATATGACTATAATCAACCTTCCTTCCTTGTCTAGCGAAACCCATATGTTCCATAGCAAGGTGTGCTAGGTTTATCGGTGGAGCACCATCAGGATATCTACCATATAATCCCTTAGCACCAAATACATCTTTTCTTAATTCTTCTACCATTCCCATCTTTTCTAATACTTCTTCCTCGGTAAACTTAGCATCAAAAAACTCACTTAAATCCTCATCAGTCCAACCATAAGTTTCATAGAAATGTTTTCTAGGTCTAATAGGTAATTGGTCTGGTTTAGAACCACCTTCCTTAAAGAACTCAGCAACCTTTTCTGCTTCTTTTGTATCCTTAACTCCAACGAGTTTCTTAGATACTTCTTCTTTCGCTTTCTGTATTTGTTCTATATCTGCTCCTCTCTTTTCTGCTATCTTGGTAAACCTTTCAGGGTCTTTCGCCCTAGACTTACGCTGTGGTCTTAGATTACCCTTAGCGTCATACTTATTCATTGATAGTCCTGCCGCCGGATGCGGTGTTTTACCATCTTTCTTAAAATCTGGATAATTTCCCTTAGGCATATAAATATAAGGCAGAAATTAATAATGAGGCAGAAACTTATTTACAACCACAACCACCCTTTTTCCCTTTCGCCTTTCGTCTTCCTTTATCCATACCCTTAACAGCAGAGTATGCTCTTTTACCTTTCGCTTTCTCTTCTCCTTTACTCTCATCTCTGCGTGATTTAAGTGATTGCTGTTTAGTCTTTTCCTTACCATCTCTAACACCAAGACTTTCGTCTAATTGGGCATTATACCCTTGCTTCTTCTTCTTATGACCATTACTGGGGACATTCGCTCTACTTCTGTTAACCATTTTATAATATTATCCAATATTTTATTTCATTAGAGTTATCGCCAAAGTAATTCTTTTTTTAACTAATGCGGTCATCTTAATTGTTTTCCCTTTAAAGGTAAAAGATGAACCAACCTCTGTCTTATTTAATCTTTGTAATTCGCTACGCTTAAACTTATAAGATTGAGGCACTTTTAGACTGGTATGTAAAGCACCTTTTTTAATTGTAATCTTTTCTCCATCTAATTCAACTTTTTCTTTCTTGTAAGGCATATATATACTTATAAGAAAGATATAAATAAAAATAAACTAAAAAGTGAAGGGTGAAGGGTAGAACTTAGGATTTAGATGGGGTCATCTGTGATTTGGCGACATCTGCCTTCACCTTTGAATATCCGCTCTCTCTTGCCTTACCGATGACTGGGTTATCTCCTTGTCCCATACTCTCTACACCACTAATAGATAAAACAACCTTAGATTGTGATATGTCTGTGGCGAGAGTGCCATCAGGATTAGTAAAACTTACCTGTAAATCATTAATATTGATTTCGGTAGCGTTATTGAGTGGGACACTGTAAGGGAAATAGTCATAGTAAAATGGTCCGAAATTACTAGTGCTAATGCTATTATCATCTTTATATCTAGGAACTTGTGCTATCATACGACTAACACCAGTTAATGAACCAACTACACTACCATCAGTTTTGACTGCTTGACCTGTTAAAGAGCGTAGTTGTAAGTTATTAACATTAACTTGGACTACATCTTCTGTAATGGTTGATGTCGCTAATGGATTGGGACTACTGCCTGTGATAGATGGTGCTGAATTAGAGAATAGATAAACCTTTTTGGAAAATCCAATAGTTTCACCAAACAATGAACCATCAGCAGTTGGTAATAACTCTAAATAAGGGTCTTTACTTGCTACACTAGCATCTGCTTCATTTAATCCTATACCAGTAATAGTTGGTTGGGTAGCAGTTTCAGCACCATTCCACGCCTGAATATAAGTATAATATCTATATCCAGCGGTAGATTTATCAACTGATGTTCCATAACTAGTCATAAAGTTAATTCCACTATTGCTAATAACAGGTAAATCAATTGTAAGTAAATCAGTCCAATCTGGTTGTGATACATCTGTTGTATCCCACTTAACGAATAACTGGCAATTATTAGAGGAAGCGTGAACTTTAAGTAGGAAAGCAGTATTAGCGGTATGATTAGTATTAAAGTCAGCGTGAGATACTAACTCTGTAAAGGTAGGAGCATCATCATTTAACTGGGTTCTATATCTAAGTCCAGTGTTATCTTTCCCATTGATTTGGAATACCGATAACGCTGGATTTTTGTTGGGGGCAACGGCATCTCCTCCTGCTCCGTTTGTGGTGATACCGTTAAGGAAGTCTGCTGTTCCAATAGTTGCTCCTGCGGCGACATTAAGTAGTCTTTGACCTTCATCACATACTCCAAAAACATAGTCCAATCCATTGTAGGTAGGAACATTGAAAGTAAGTTCTGTATATTCATTGGGGAAAATATTTTGGGATAAAACCCCTTTATCATCAATAGACTTAACTCCACCAGCATAATCAGTTCTCTGTAATACACCTACTCCATCCTTAGCACCACTAAGAGTATAAGTATCATCACCATTCTTAACATTATCTGTAAAGTTCTTGGGAACAATACTTATTTGATTAGATTTAGTAATAGATAAATCAGTAAATGAGGTGATATTACAATCAGCACCTACGGCACATCCAATTACATCACCCTCAAAATCCTTAGGATAAACAATCTGTTGAGATAGAGGAACACTTACCCAAGTATTAGTATTAGCGACTTTGTATTTAGCGAAACAACTATCAGCATTATATCCTACTCTAAATGAAGACCCCGCAGGTATGCTTTTAGGACTTGAATATACGATAGAACTTCCATTAGTGGAGGACTGATTGACGATGAGATGCGTTGTGCCGTCCGCCTTTTTATAATACCCCAAAGCGAGGAGAAACGGAACTAGATTAGTTGGGTCTGCTATCTGTTTAGCACCTTGTGATAGTGCTGCGAGTTCGTGGTCGTGTCCTAAACCTACTACTAAACCATTACCATATCCAGTGATAGCGGTAGCAGGTGGTTCAGCACTCATAACGACTTCGGCATAAGAACCTTCACTAGTTTTGCTTAATAGAACTTGTGTTTCTAGTGTATCCCTAGTTAAAGCATAATTAGCAGTTCCTTGTGTTATCCCAGCAGTAGGGAATGTTCCACTAGCGACTACATAAGCACCTAATTCACTACCTTGACTTACATCAGGATTAGCAGGAGCAGAAGCAATAAGGTTTTGTGGATAATAGAAACTATCTATTTCAAACTTTTCATCTATATATGATACTTGAATGAAGTATCCACTAGCACCATATCTATGATTGTAGGATTGTTGGATTTGATTAGCAAGGGCATCACCAGTATAACTACCAGTAGGTATACCTAATTTAACCATATTTCCCTGTAAATCTCCTACTCTTACATCAAAAAAATTGTTAGTAGTATTGATAACAAAATCATTAGTTCTTTCAAATATAACATTAACTAATGATATCTTTGCTTTTGGGTCTATCACTAATGCCTCTGGAAAGGTATTTTGATAGGAATATCCGTTGCCTGAATTGACTGACCTTAAAGATACGAGAACCATTGTTTATTACTAATAACAAAGATTTTATTTAATAAAGAATAACTTAAAAATGTGCTGATACAGGTGCTTGTCCCATACCCTTTAAGGTTGAGAAGGTAGCACCAGTAGATGCCCCGGGTTTAGGTAAAGGTTTATTTAATTGTTGTGTTTCTTGCTTTTGTGCTGTTTCTTTCGCTTTCGCCTCTTTTGCTCCCTCTACTCCACCAAATATAGATAGACCTAACCCTATCAAATCACCAATAGGTCCAAGGGCATCTAAAACATCACCAGCAATACCAAGTCCAGTAGCAAGTTTAGACCCAACCTGTGTCGCTGCCTTTTTCGCTATCGCTCCTGCTGCGTCTGCTCCTGCTTCCTCTTCACCTCCTGCTCCACCTATGATAGTTGGTGCTTCTTCACCACTACCAGTTCCGGCGGCGTGAGGGTTAGTTCTACTAGGATTTCCACCTAATACTCTTCTAATGTTATCTAAATGACCCTGACCTTCACTATTACCCATAAGACCACCTAATCCTCTATCTACCTTAGTTGTGGCGGCGGTTGCTCTTTCGTCCATAAAACTGCTACTAGCACCATCATCTCCTGATGGAACACCGCCTTTTCTGTAAGCGTCCATTTCATTACGATAGGTCATATTCTTCTTAATGTTATTAGTCATAACTCTACCTGCTTCTCTTCTAGCACTACGATTTGCTTCTAGTTCTTCTGGCGACATCGTTGCTAGTCTAGGGTCGCCTCCTTTAACATAGGAAGGAACTTCATCAGGGATAGGTCTAGTAGGTGGTTTCCCACCAGCATCACTAGGAGGAGCAGGTCTATCACTAGGAGGAGCAGGTCTATCACTAGTAGGAGCATCACCAGTTCCTCTTTCTTCACTAGTAGGTTCGTCTTTATCACCACTAGCAGGAGGTTTCTTTCCTGATGCCTTTGCTCTTATAGCATCGTATTTAGACCTAATTTTAGCATATGCTTTACGACTATCACTAGCAGTCTGGAATGAAGTTTGAACAGGTTCTAATTCGTGCTTAACCTTATCCGCCATCATCTGTATATGTTCACCTGCTGTTTGAACTCCTGCTATCGCCTTCTTATCATTTAAGTCCCTAAGTTCTCGTTTATATTGACTAACGCCACCGCCACTGACCATTGCTCTACGCCTTTCACTTGCTAATATGTCCATTCTGTTTATTAGTATTATCACAGATATTTTTTTCAGCATCAAAACTTTCGTTAGCACCACCAACAAAATCAGTATTATATTTACCGTCTTCTGTATATTTACTCCAAATATGGTCGGTAAAGCATCTATATACCTCAAACTTATCATTAATATACATAAACTTATGAGGTTCTTCTACACAATGCTGGTATAATTGAAAGCAATTCTCTTTACTTCCTAAACTACCCATCTCCTCTAACATCTTCTCTACCTCTTTCAAATTACCACTACGGAAGAAACCCCAATGAGTAGTGTTATTACGGCAAACAGGTGGTAATTCTCTAAGATTTTGACTACTGATAATCATACTAATAGACCAGTGCCTTGCTTTACTGGTAAGGTTATATACTAATGAATTGTATTTAGGAATAGAACCGATAACATCATCAAGTATAATTAACTTCATACTTCTTTCGTGTTTCTCTTGGTCTTTAACTTCATTAATAATTCCCTGTATAATATCCTCACTGTATGCTTCGTATACATTCTCTTTTCCTACTTCGTGTATCAAAAATCTACTAGAACTATCACTATGAATTGTAGGCGATATGATAACAATATCTTTAAATAATCCTCTAAGCATTTCATCTCTAAGGACTAAGTTGTTTATAACTACCGACTTACCACTAGACCGTGGACCGATAAGCGTAAACACAAAGCATTCACCGTTAGACCCGGGAAGTGGTTGATTTATTTCTCGTTCCCAAGTAGGTTTATCTTCATCTTTCTTTAAGGAGTAGCAAGTTAAGTCTACTGATTTATTGAATGCTGTATCAGGTTCTTTATTAGTTTTATCGTCAGTTTTATTATCACACATATAGTTATATACAAGAAAATGAATGACCCATATATTCGCACAAAAGATGAGCAATGGAAGCAGAGAGAGAAGTCGTTAGTCAATACAGACCCAATATTTAAACATACGCCTAAAAAGGGAGGTGTTAAGAGTAAGGGTTATGACCCCTTAACAGCAGAGATAAAGAAACGAGGTAAACCAGCAGATAACCAGAACGCTATATTCATATTTGATGGTAAAGAGAAAGAACCAACCCAGAAGGAATTGATAGCAAAACGAAAGAAATTACAGCATAAGAAGACAGAGGCACTCAATAAGAAGCAATACAGAGATAGACTTAGGACTAAGTGGGATAGAAGTTGGTAGGCATATGTATATGTAGGAAGAAGAGGAAGAAATAGGTCTATTGTTGAAAAAAGTGAAGGGTGAAGGGTGGTTGTTGAGTTTTTTTTTTTTTTTCTAGAATAGGGGATTTTGCCTTCACCTTTCACTTTTTTAATAGTCTTAATATTAGTTCCGTTTCATCTAGTCCAAATGGTGGCGGAATGCGGACTTCATTAAATCACATATCATATAACTCATACCGAGTAAGGCGAAAAATCTCCACCAATAGCAGGTAGACCAATCATCAATATAGCAGTTGTCGTTCATTATATTTAATATACGACAAGTGTTTAAATAAAAAATATATTATACTTGTATTTGTTCAATAGTAAATCTATCAGCATACGCACGGCGAAGTTGATTTGGATAATATAACCAGTTATTTACCATACTACGACTAACGACTTCAAATCCTGAGAAGTAGTTATGGTTAATGGTGTCTGCTATCTGTTGAAGGTTATCAAGTTCCTCGTATTTATCTTTTCCTGCGGTAGTCCTAACAGATAGAATGTAATGTGTGTTGTTGTTGCGTCTTCCCATTATAGTATTTATGTCTATATTTATGTCGTAGTTTATCTTTAAATAATATTATTAAATGTTGTATTTAATATACTCTAACAATCGTCATCGCTATCAAGTCCATAAGGGTTAGAGTGAGTAGTAGTAGCAAGGTCAAGCACATCGTCATCATCAACCTCCCTACGATTATCAAGCGGAGTAATACAAGACTTCTTGATAGCACCGATGAGAGTATCAACGAGTTCCCTAGTGAAGTGAATAGCATTGCCTTTGTTGGTATGCTTACGAGGGATAGTCTTCAACTTCTTCTTATCAATCTTAGATGACTTCTCAGTTAGATAGTAAATCTCAGTTTGAAGACGAGCAGTGAGTTCCTTATAGAACTTCTGTTCATTGTTAATCCAATCGCTCATATTCTTCATAGCGACCCAATCACGATACTCACTCCAAATATGCTCAACTAGCAGATATCGGTCAATAAGGTCATCAAACTGATGCCCCGGTAGTGCTTCCTCATTGTAGAAGTTATAACCGCTATCATAGAGTAGGTGCTTGAAGAAGTAGAGGATATTATCAATATTCTTTTTGAGTATCTGTCTACGATACATCGTATCAGGGATACAACTGCTCATAGACTTAACCTCAGTATCCTTGAACTCATCATAGCGACCGATGATATGCCTATGAAACCAGTTCTCCCACGCCTCAGGGTCATTACAGGCATCTGCTAGATAGGCGAAATACTCAACATCGTCCTTATGCTTAGGACTACACCGTTGAACCGCCGCCCGTCTATCAGCATATCCCGGGTCAATAGAGTTATGGTGGTTAGTAATAATCCACATATTGAGATGGTTATCACCACGAGTAGGTGCTTTCATAAACCCACGACTAACGATAGTAGCATCCTCAGTTAGGGATTTGAGTTCGTCCCAGAAATCCTTGTTTTGATGACTATGTTCAGGCATCTCTTCTAGGACTAACAGAGTTTTGTTATCAGTGTAATTGGTGAACTGGTCTTTCATCATCTTCAAGAAGTTAGGACACTTAGTGAACAACCCTTCACCAATCACATTAGTTGCGAACCCTTCTATCCATAGCGATTTACCAGTGCCGAACTCAGGTGTATAGAACACAAGAGATACCTTAGGGCGGACACCTTCGGCGACCATTAGATAAATCCACTTCCTCATAAACTTATAGAAGTGGTCGTGGTCAGCACATAGCACCTCTCGCATATGATTATCAATAGCATCACCTTTATCGTCCATAGAGATATTGCTATATGCTGGTTGATACGCAAGGTTATATCCGGGGAACATATTCATCTCGGTAGGATTACCTTTGAAGTTCTTGATGCCGTAAGGTTGGAAGACAACATTATCGTAAGTGTTATCAGTTTCACTGAACCACCAGTCGGCAGTTGCTACTGCTTTCCCACCCTCATCAAAGATTGCTTTAATGGAGCAGGATTTAGTGAAATCACCAGCAGATTGGAACTCAACGATATCCTTGATAGTGCCGTTAGTCTTATACTTCTTGATAAGAACTACATTCTTGGAGCAACCAGTAGTCCTAACGAAGAACCGATTGTAGTAGTTCATAACCGCATACTTACGAGCATCAAACTCAGTAATGAACTTACAAATATCCTTCAAGAAGCGAATGGAGAATGTAAGCGTAGTAGTGTTGTTCACATACTTAGTCATATACTGTTGGTAATCCTCAGGACGATTATCTCGTGCTAACTTGGGGATAAGAGTGAAAGACTTATCTGCCTGTTGGAAGTTGATACTGTCCCAATAGTCATTGAAGTATTTGAAGTGGGGAACTCCGTTAGATTTAAGAGTGGACTGAGGCAGTGCCTTAGACCAACCGTAAATATCAAACTTGGAGATACCTTGACCCCACAACTCTATCACTGCTCTCTTCCACTGAGCGTTTTGAAAAACGAACTCATTAGGGATAAGATTAACAATACTCAATGCGTGAGAACTGTTAGTCTTAATCTTAGACTGAGTAGGCGGTTGATACTGATGAGCGGAGAAATACTCCTTAACATTAGCAGGGAGTTCCCTGAGGTCATCAATAGTGTTATTGACCCAGACCTTGTTAAGGGTATTGTATGGGACTTTGATAAGAGCAGGAGTTCCATTGTTATACTGACGCTTAAAGTCAATCTCCAAAGGGTTTCCCTCCTCATCAGTCCAAATACCAGCATAGCGAGGAGTAGTCTTAATCTCCTCATCCATCTTGAACCAGATATGTCCACCAGTATGCTTCTCAGCGGATGTGTAGTGAAGATAGTTATCAATAGGAAAGTCAAACTTCTTAATAAACCAATCAAGAGTTTCCTTCTTATCAAAATCTAGCACTGCTACATCGTTTTTAATATACACACCGAGGTCGTGTTTGTCTAACTGTTCACGCTTCTCACTACCCATCTTGCCGAAGTAGTTAGATGCCTTCTTCCAGTTCCAACGCTTATCCTCTGGATGATTAACTGATACCTTTACACCGCTACCTTCAAGCGGTCGCTTGGTGTTAGGTTCAAGTGGAGCAATCACTATGCTATGTCTATCAATAGCACCACTGGTAGCATAATCAACCCACTTTTGTAGATTGGTGTTTTGCTGGTCAAGTGTTAGATATGTTGTTGTTTCAGTTTTTGTAGTCATTGGTTGTGTATGGTGAATGGTGAAGGGGATTTCTGGATTTTTAATTTTGGTGGTCATTGAGGAGCATAACGAGGCAGAAGTTTCGGTCATAATCTTAATGTATTATAAATACACTATATTTTTAAATAGTTTTTAAATAACAATTAATAAAAAATATATATATATATTTATGATAAGGTTAATGGTAATAAATCTGTAAGTATATCTGTTTTTTTTGTTTTTATGGTTTTGTATTTTTTTCTTTATTTTATCTATTTACTGGTTAGATGCTTTAAACAGTTCGGCAATCTCCTCCTTGGTAAGACTAGCGAGGATATCCTTCTTAACCTGAGCACGGGACTGCTGACCCTTTGCCTTACGCTTTGCCTCTCGTGAGTTCTTGTGAAGGAGTTGCTGGGTATCCATAATAGACTTTGCCTCCTCGGTAGTGAACCACCCACCGAGGAACTCGGTAGGCACATCATACTTCCACTTATCAGTGTTAAGGAACTCAGGCACCATATGCCCATCCTTGGTAGTCTTATAGTGGTATGACCCAATCGCCTCCATAGCGAGAAGGATATCCCACTTGCGATAGAAGTAGTGCTTCAACGCCTCCTTAATGCTCTCGGCGTGATACTCCTCCCCATCGCTATCCCTAAGGTGTTGCTGGATGGTATCCAGCATCATAGGACTACACTTCAAGGTGATATTGAAAGCAGACTTTGCCGACCTGCTAGACTTATCCTCCCGAGTATCGGTAGTGTATGCTTGGTGGACAAGCAAGGCACGACTATCAAGGAGTGCTCCCAACTGGACACGGTTAAGCATCTTGTTGACCTCCTCATTGGTAGCACCAAGTGCCTTCAACTGTTTGTTATCCTTATGAACCTTCTCACGCTCCTTACCCTTAGGGTAAATCCACAAGAGGTCATACTCAGTTTCGCTAGGGGCATCACTGACCTCCTCCTCACCGCTATCGGTTTGGTCGGTAGTCATATCCTGCTCACTGACCTCAGGGTCGGTAGTCCCATCCTCCTCACTGTCGCTGAAAAGACCATCGGAAGGTTTCTCGGCAGGTGGTGGTGTCGGGGACTTCCTCTTGGTAGTCTTACGGACAATCTTTGCCTTGGTAGGTTGAACGGTAGCGGTAGTTGCTTTGTTTGCGGACATTTTCTTAGTTTGTTAGTGCTGTTGTGGTTGCTGGTATACTCATTTGATAAGGGGATTTCTGGGATATTGATTTTGGTGGTCATTCACACCCATAACGAGGCAGAAGTTTCGGTAGCACGGACACTAAAAAAAACTGGGGGTAAATCTGTATATTTTTTTTTTTTTATTTTATTTTTATTTTTCTATGGTTATTCCTGCTTTGGTCAATTCCTTCTCACGCCAAGCGATATAGGTGGTCAGGTTCTTTTGTTGACCGTTAGCACCACGGGAGAGTGTGAAGGTGTAGAGTTTATGGTCAGGGGGTAATTCGGTATGGGTATAGAAGGAGTGCTTCTTACCGTTATGACTATAACGATAACCGATGCGTGTGAGTTCACGGTCTGTTTGTTTGGTGGTCTTAGGCATTGTCGTATACTCAATCTGTAATGGGTTTCTTGGGATATTGATTTTGGTGGATAGGCGTATCCGTAGTGAGGCAGAAGTTTAGTCCTACTGCGGTCGTATACCCAGTGCGGTTAGGGGTATTTTGGGATATTAGTTTTGGTGGTTATGCTTATCCGTAATGGGGCAGAAGTTTGGCGTAAGACCTCTGCCTCGCTATGCCTACCAAAAACCACCAAAATCAATGACCCAGCATCTCCTCTATCAGGTAGACATACCAGCAACCGAAATGGAACTCTTTGAAACTCTTGAATACGCTATGAACCACTCCGCCAAACAACCAGTCCGTGGTCGCCTTACCAACCGCCGAATGATTGGATACGGCAAGATACCCTTGATGGACAGGGACTACTACTGGGGTGATTTGCCTAACTTCCCTGAGATGCCTGAGTGGGCGTTAGGACTACTTGACGAAGAACCTGAGAAGTGGATTTGTTTGTGTAATGTCTACGCAGGTGGCGACAAGATAGGCACACACAAGGATACGAGCAAGTATATGGACACGGAAGCAGGTGTTGTGTCTATCTCGTTTGGGATGTTGAAGGGAGCGTTGCTTCCCTACGATACAGTCCTCGGCACGATGAAGGTTGATGGGAAGAACTACCCAATCAAGTCTTCTACGCCTATGGATGTCCCCTGCCTGTATACTCACGCTCACAGTGCTACCACTCACAAGTCCAAGTGCGACTATCGCATTAACTTTACCTTCCGCAAGGT
>TARA_R100001463_G_scaffold10067_2_pt1 | contig 11872 bp, 16 predicted proteins | sample TARA_R100001463 | Tara Oceans TARA_R100001463 (sample SAMEA2622242) | marine metagenome | biome: marine biome (ENVO:00000447); feature: deep chlorophyll maximum layer (ENVO:xxxxxxxx); material: "saline water (ENVO:00002010), including plankton (ENVO:xxxxxxxx)" | depth 40 m
ATTACCCAATCCATCACATTTTCATCAGGAAAAGCTGTAGCAATGAAACTATTCAAACTTTTATAAACATTGTTTTTATAATTAAAAACTTTAGGCAATAAATACAAATATTTTTTGTTGTCTTCGTCCTCTAAAATAACCACTAAATCTTCTTTTGATTCAGCCTCAACAGTTTTAAAATTACCATTCATTTTCACAGTTTCTTGGTGGTACAAAGCAATGTCTATACTTAACATAATAAATCCTCTCTTAATTAATATAATAATATTGTAATACAATTAATTTTAATTTGTCAAACATTAAATTAAAATTGTCTAGTTACCTCAAAAACACTATCGACTCTTTTACGACTATTACGTTTAACCCAATCTTGCAATGAGCCGTCAATGTAAGTTGATACATGACCATTAGTCATAATTAAAAATATACCCTTAGTGGGTAAATCTCTGATCACTTGACTAAAAGTTTTACTGAAGTAGTAGCATCTATTGATTCGTAAATGATCTTTTTTAAAACGTGAAACAACACAGTTTAAACTTTCTATAACTGTTAAATATTGATCTCGAAATAAACCTTTTTTATGTTTTCTATTAACTAGCTCTTTAGTCTTGCCATAAGCTATCCCAAATGGGACTTTACAACTAAGAGCAATAGCCACAAGCGTACAAAAGTTACTATCTTTGTAATGCTTATGGCCTATATCTCTTAGTTGTTCATAAGTGTATTGTCTACGCTTCATTATTACCCTTTAAAATTATTATTATTCATTGAATTACTTTGACAATTATAAAGTAATTTAATGAATAATAACATTTTGTATAATTATGTAAAACTGTAGTATTGAATAATCTCAAACGCCTACGAATAACTATACAGTTATTATTCAAATATGGTTAGGAATCTATCACTAATTTATTTAGTCTGGCTCACATTAATGCTCATAGGCTCTTCAGACAGTTAAATAGTACTTAAGGCTAACTATATATGTTTCTACTAATACCATAAGTAGTAGTAGCATTACTCGTTTGTTAGTCTTGGTTTTACCTTTTCAGAGAGCCTATATTGTGAGCCATCTAGTAAAACTATGTAATTTTACAAACTAACAAACTTACCAACTATATTATATTTAACCGGCTAATATGTCAAATATTAATATACTAATTATCATTAAATAATAGTAATGATATTAATTAATATTACCTAATGATAATCATTAGTAAATCATTGTTATACAATACTAAAGTATGATTAACTGTATTGCCCTGTATTGGTGCATAATGGCGCTATGTGGTGCATAACAGACACACGCACCGCTGCGGTGCATAACGCACCAATGTAGTGCATAACCGGCTAAACTGGCATAATTATTGCTTGCAAGCAACATTTGTGCCACTATTGAATAACCCTGGCAACATTGTGGCACAGTTCTTGCCAGGCAAACTTGGCACGATTATTGCATACTGATACTAAAGTATAGGGGGGGTGGGGTAGTGCTGTGCTGTATAATTATGCTGAGCCCACACAATCACTAAAAAAGTCAAAATAGGACTTGACAAATCACTAAAAATATGCTATAATCTCTACATTGTATAAAGGGGTATATAGACAATAAAGACTCAGCACAGAAGTATAACGAACACTCTTGCTCTTAACTTAGACCAATGCGGTTAAGTGGGATTGAGAGCGTCTCTTGGGATTGAGAGTGATTATCACTTATAGTTACCATTTAGAACCCTTAAGAACACTTTAGATTAATAAAATCAATATTGATCTATATTAACAATATAGGCAAATCAATGACAATAGACAACAAAGACTCAACACAGAGCTATGATGAACACTCAAAGAATGTTGTACCAGGAGTAACTTCTCTCTCTCCTTCCTCAACTGAGCCTGAGAAGAGAATTAGAACATATGCAAACAAAGCTAAACAACTAACACCTGTAGGCTCTAAACAGAAACGTAAGCGAGGTAGACCCTCTAAGAAAGAGATGGAGTATGTAGCTCTTAAGACAAAGAGAAAGAAAAGCTCTTTAGTATCTAAGAGAGAAGAAACAGCCAAGATCAGAGAACTGATGGCTAGAATGTTGATTACTAATGGTGATAGGGTTCTAAAGAAAACTATAGACATAGCTATGCAAGATGAACACCCTCATCAGATGGCAGCACTAAAGCTACTGATGGATAGAGCATTACCTGTATCTATATTTGAAAAGGATAAACAACTTAATAAAGGTGTAACAATTAACATATCTAATGTAGCAACAGAACCCCAACAAGTCACTATAGACTCTGTAGACTCTATAGAAACAGTAGAACAATAATGGAATTAGATATTGAGTTGTTAAAGTGGCAACAGAGTGTGTGGAATGACTCTACAAGGTTTAAGGTAGTAGCTGCTGGTAGAAGAACTGGTAAGTCCAGACTAGCTGCGTATATGTTAATAGTTAATGCTTTACAGACTGAGAAGGGTCATGTGTGGTATATAGCCAACACTCAGGGGCAGGCAAGAGATGTTATGTGGTCTACCTTGCTAGAGATAGCACACCCTGTAATAGAATCCTCTCATATTAACAACTTACAGATTAAATTAATTAATGGTACTAAAATATCTCTAAAGGGTGCTGATAGACCAGAAACAATGCGAGGAGTGTCACTTAAGTTTGTAGTATTAGATGAGTACGGCTCTATGAAGTCTGAAGTATGGGAAACTATTATCAGACCAGCTTTAGCTGACCAGAAAGGCTCTGCGTTGTTTATAGGTACTCCTTTTGGTCGTAATCACTTCTATGACCTGTATAACTACGCTAACTCTGATAAAGATGAAGAGTTTAAAGCATGGCACTACAGTTCATTTGATAATGAGTTACTAGACCCTAAAGAGATAGAAGCAGCTAGAAAGTCTATGTCTAGCTTTGCATTTAGACAAGAGTTTATGGCTTCGTTTGAAGCAGCTAGTGGTGGTATATTTAAAGAAGAATGGATTAAGTTTGATAGAGATGAGCCTAAAGATGGCAGATACTTTATTGCTGTAGACTTAGCTGGTTTTGCTGATGTAGTTCATGCTAACACAGCTAGAAAGAAAAGGCTAGACCAAACAGCTATAGCGGTTGTTAAAGTAGACCAGAATAAATGGTGGGTTAAGTCTATTGAACATGGTAGATGGGGAACAAAAGAAACAGCACAAAAGATATTTCAAGCTGTATCAGACTATGAGCCAATATGTGTAGGTATTGAGAAAGGCTCATTAAAGAACGCTGTGTTGCCTTACATATCAGATTTGATGAGAAAGTACAATAGATACTTTCGTATAGATGATGTTACTCATGGTAACAAGAAAAAGATTGATAGGATTACATGGGCTTTACAGGGTAGGTTAGAACATGGCAGACTCTATCTTAATAAAGGTAGTTGGAATATGGAGTTTTTAGACCAGTTGCTACAGTTTCCTAACCCACAAGTACATGATGACTTAGTAGATGCTTTGTCTTATATAGATCAAATACAGATACCAGAATATATGCAACACTATGAAGAAGAAGAGTTTGAACCACTAGATATAGTAGCAGGATACTAAAAAAATTATGGAAAATTTAATACAACAAACATACTCAGAATATCCAAATTTAGATAAATACTTAGACCCTAAAAATATTATATTTAATATTGGAAAAGAAAAAGATTATTTTTTAGAACAATGGGTAGCAGGAGAGCCTGGTAGTAAAGAGTCTCCTAGACCTAAAGAAATACCATTAGATGAGTCTGGTATTGAGGTATATAAAGAAAACACTAGACCAATAGATATTGTAGGAGATATTGTTTCTCATACTTTAGTAGAAACAGACCCTGATTTTAAAGCAGTATATGATAAATTTAAACAGTCTCTTCAACCTGGTCAAATAGAAAAACGATATCAAAAACATAAAGAATTTGGTGAAAAAAGACCATTTGAGGTGTGGTCTAAACGAACAGGCATACCTGAGTTATTTAGAGGTTATACATTTAATCAGTTTGGTAATGTTTCTTCTGAAGATTTAATAAATGAAGGTTTATACACACCGCAACAAATACAAATACTAAATGAAGCAAAACAATTAATAAAAAACAAGTTACAAACACAAGAAGTAGAAGAATTATTAAATAATCCTTTAATGCGTTCTAGTTTAGAAGAGGAATAGCAATATGTATAATGAAAGTTTTTCAGTAAACCCTTTAGTATCATGGGTACTAGGTCAATGTGACCAATGGAGAGTAAACAGAGATACTAACTATCTTGACACATGGAAAGAGTATGAAAGGCTCTGGAGAGGCATATATGACTCTTCTGATCGCACCAGAGACTCTGAGAGGTCTCGTATCATTACTCCTGCTCTACAACAGGCTATAGAGGCTCATACAGCAGAAATAGAAGAAGCTGTGTTTGGCAGAGGTGAGAAGTTCTTTGATATCTCTGATGATAGAATGGACAATCAAAAACTTGATATAGAAGCTATCAGAAACCAAATGACAGAAGATTTTAAAAAGGGATATATTAGAAAATCTATATCAGATATAATATTGTTATCTGCTTTGTATGGTACAGGTATTGGTGAAATAACTGTATATGAAAAGAAAGAACTAAAACCAGCTATGCAGCCTATCATAGAATCTGGTAATACTGCTGTTGGTGTAATAGAACAAGAAAGATTCTGTGTTGGCTTAAAACCAATTACACCATACAACTTCTTAATTGATCCTACAGCTTCTAATGTTCAAGAAGCTCTTGGTTGTGCTATAGAAGAGTTTGTATCACTACACTCTGTAACACAAGCTATGGAAAATGGTGTATATAATACTGTTACAGATTTATCTTCTACTTCTGTTGATTCTGATTTAGAAGTATCTCAGGAAGTATCAGACTATGGAGGTAATAGAGTAAAGTTATTAAGATACTATGGACTCATACCAAAGTATATGTTAGATAATCAAGATAATGAAGATAAGTACCAGGAGTTATTTAACAAGAAGTCAGATGAGTATGGTTCAGAAGCAGCAGACTACACAGACTTAGTAGAAGCAATAGTTGTTATAGCTAATGATGGTCATTTATTAAAAGCAGAAGAATCTCCATATATGATGAATGACAGACCTATAGTAGCTTTTCAAAGCGATACTATACCTAACAGGTTCTGGGGTCGTGGTATAGCTGAAAAAGGTTTTAATATGCAAAAAGCTATTGATGCACAAATAAGAGCGCACTTAGATAGTGTGGCTTTATCTACTGTGCCTATGATGGCTATAGATGCTACTAGACTACCTAGAGGAGCTAAGTTTGAAGTTAAAGCTGGTAAAACAATACTTACTAATGGTAATCCAGCAGAAATACTACAACCATTTAAGTTTGGTAATACTGATCCATCTAACATAAATACTGCTAGTAGCTTTATGAATATGTTGCTAATGGCTACCAGTACAGTAGACAGTGCTTCTTTACCTGCTATGACTACAGGTGAAGGACAAGGAATGTCAGTAGCTTTATCATCAATTATTAAAAAGAACAAAAGAACTTTAGTAAATTTTCAAGAACAATTTTTAATTCCTTTTGTTACTAAAGCTGCTCACAGGTTTATGCAGTTTGATCCTGAAAGATATCCTGCACAAGACTTTGTATTTATACCTTCTAGTAACTTAGGTATAATAGCAAGAGAACATGAACAAATGCAATTTCTTAATTTATTAAAAACATTAGGAGCAGAATCACCTATAGTTCCTTTGATACTGTCAGCAGTTATAGAAAACTCTGGTTTAAGTAACAGAGAAACACTTATAGCACAGTTACAACAGATGATGCAACCTGATCCACAGCAAGCACAAGCTGAACAAGCAACTATGCAAATGGAAATGCAAAAAACACAGCTAGAATTAGCTGATTTACAGGCAGATATACAGCTAAAACAGGCTAAAACACAGTCTGAAGCAGTAGAAACACAGCTAAAACCTACAGAAATGCAAGCAAAAGTAGCTGCTAGTGCTTCTAAGTACTTAGGAGAGGCTGATGATCCTACAAAAGAGTTTGAAAAGCGTATAAAACTAGCTAATGTTGCTTTAAAAGAAAAAGATATAGATACAAAAGCAAGAATAGCAGAATTACAGCTACAATCTTCAAGAAACACTTGACAAAACAGTAAAAGTGTGTTATAATACTTTCCATTATGGATAAAAAATTACAAAAGTATTATGATGATCGTTTTGATATGATGTTAAGTCAGGGTTGGAAAGACCTTGAAGAAGACTTAACAAAGATGTATAACGAGTATAAAGACATTAATAACTGTAAAGGTGTTGATGACTTTTACTTTCAAAAAGGTCAAGTAGATATGCTTAAATATATTTTAAGTTTAAAAACAATGTCAGAAAAGGTGTATGAAGATATTAATAACGAAGAAGAATATACTAATACTTAAGTATGGCTAAAAGAATATTTGAATTTATTTGTACTAATAATCATCTGTTTGATAGATACATAGATGATGAACAATTTGCAGCATCTTGTCCACATTGTAATGCTAACGCTAAACGCATAATTAGTATTCCAAGAATAGATTTAGATGGTTGCTCTGGTGACTTTCCTACAGCATCTGATGCTTGGATAAAAAAAAGAGAGAGTCACATGAAGTATGAAAGAAAAATGGGTATTGGAGATGCTTATCGTAGTGAAGTCGAAGTATGATAAGTATTTAAGGGATAAGGAGACCCCCTGTTATGTAAGTGTCTTTCCTAAAATGTCTATATGACACAGGAGATATAATGGCTGAATTTGTAGAAGAAGTTAAGGAAGAAGAAACTAAAACAGAAGAAGAAGAAGTTGTCCAAGAACAACCAAAAGTTGAAGAAGAGATACCAGAGAAGTATAAGGGAAAATCTTTATCAGAAATTGTTGGTATGCACCAGGCGGCTGAAAAGCTAATAGGTAGGCAGGGTTCAGAGTTAGGAGAACTACGAAGAGTTGCTGATTCTTATATCCATAACCAAGCTGAACAGACAAAGCAAACAGAACAAGAAAATAATGAAGATGATTTTTTTACTGACCCTAAAAAGGCTGTAGATAAAGCAATACAAAATCACCCTAAGATTAAACAAGCAGAACAAGCTAGTTTAGAAATGCAAAGAGCTAAAGCATTATCAGCATTAAAAGAGAAACACTCTGATTTTGCTGATGTTGTTAAAGAGCAAGGATTTCAAGATTGGGTAAATAATTCTAAAGTTAGATCAGAGTTATTTGTTCGTGCTGATCGTAGATATGATTATGACGCTGCTGACGAGTTAATATCTTTATACAAAGATAGAAGAGAAACTGGTAAGAAAACAGCAGAGATGGAGAAACAATCTCGATCTCAAAGCGTTAAAACTGCTACTACAACTGTACCTAGTGGAAGTAATGAAGCACCATCTAAAAAGATTTTTAGGCGTTCTGATCTTATTCGACTGAATCAAACTGATCCTGACAAGTATGATTCTATGTGGTCTGAAATAGAATTAGCTTATAAAGAAGGAAGGGTCAGATAAATTACATTTTATAAAGGATATTTATCATGGGTCTAGGTACTAATCACGTTATTCAATCAGAAGTAAATACAGCAGGTTTTATACCTGAGGTTTGGTCTGATGAAATAGTCGCAGCATATAAGAAAAATCTTGTTGCTGCTAATTTAGTTAAAAAAATGAATATGAAGGGTAAGAAAGGTGATGTAGTTCACTTTCCTTCACCAGCTAGAGGAGCAGCCAGTACTAAAGCTGCTGAAACTGAAGTAACTCTTATTCAAGAATCTGGTTCAGAAATTACTGTTACCATTGGTTCTCATTATGAATATAGTAGATTGATTGATGATTTTGCTGAAGTACAAGCATTAAACTCATTAAGACGTTTCTATACTGATGATGCTGGTTATTCGTTAGCTACAAGAATCGACACAGATGTTTTAGCTTTAGGTGCTTCTGCACAAGGTGGTGCTGCTAACACAGCTTACACTAAAGGCTATATTGGTGGAGATGGTTCTACACTTTATGTAGCTGGTTCAAATAACGAGTCAGCTATTACAGATGCAGGTTTTAGAAGAGCTATTCAGCGTCTTGATGATGCTGATGTTCCAATGGAAAATCGTAGCTTTGTTATCCCACCTGTAGCTCGTAATACAATGATGGGTCTTTCAAGATTTACAGAACAAGCCTTTACAGGTGAGTCTGGAAATGCTAACACAATTAGAAATGGTCAGATTGGTGACATATATGGAGTTAAAGTATATGTTTCTACTAATGCTGCTACTACTTCTGGTTCTGGTGGTGCAAGGGCTTCGTTACTTTTCCACCCTGAGTGGGCTGTATTGATTGAGCAATTATCTTTAAGAGTGCAAACACAATATAAGCAAGAGTACTTAGGTACTTTACTAACTGCTGATACCCTTTATGGTGTTGGTGAGTTGCGTGATAGCTCTGCTGTTGCGTTAATTGTACCTGCTTAATTAACTATAAGGGTTGGCTTTAATTAGTCAACCCTACTTTTTATCTTAAGGAAAAACAATGGCTACAAAAGTACAAAGAGGACAGCATAGGCAGTTTCAAAATGCTTTTACAGACACATGGGCTGTATCAGATAGTTTTAATTTTGGAAGTGTTGGTGACGGAAACGAAGAAGTTACGGCTGTTACAGTTTCTGGAGTAAACTTAGGTGATATGGTATTAGGAGTTGCTACAAGTAGCTCTGCATTAGATACTAATTTAGTTGCTAGTATTACTGGAGCAAATACATTAGAGTTTATGATAGAAAATAACACAGGCGGTGCTATTGATTTAGCAACAGCTACTTATAGTTGTTTTATAGGTAGACCTAACTTTTAATATAGCCCACCTAGTGTGGGTTTTACTTTATAAGGGTTATCATGGCTTTTTTTAGAGGCACAGGAGGTGCTGATACTGCTACATTTGAGCAACTGCCTTTAGCTGTTAGCGAAGGTGGCACAAGTGCTACTACTGTTGCTTCTGCTAGGTCTGTTTTATTACCATCATATGCAGGAGCTAATTTTGTATTAACAGTTAATGCAGATGCTACTGATGTTACGTTTGCAACTGCAGCTGGCGCTGCTGGTGTTAGTTTCGACGCGGCAACAGCAAACTTTACAGGAGTATTGCAAAATGGCGGTAGTAATGTGGTGGTCGATACAGATATCGGTTCAACTGTGCAAGCACACGATGCTGATACAGCCAAGTTGGATACTACTGCAAACTTTACAGTTTTATTACAACAAAGTGCTAGTAATGTATTAAAAGCATCTGATTTAGGAGTATCAGTACAGGCATATGACGCAGATACAGCAAAACTAGATGCAGCAACAGCAAACTTTACAGGAGTATTACAAGATGGCGGTATAAACGTCTTAACAACAGCCAGCACCATTGAAGGGGGTACATATTAATGGCTACTATATTAACAAAAAAGAAAGACAGTTCTGGAATACCAGCAACTGCTGATTTAACAAATTCTACTGGTGGTGCTGAACTAGCTATTAATACTGCTGATAAAAGACTATACACTAAAAATAGCAGTAATGTTATTGTAGAAGTAGGAGTTAATCCTGCTACTTTAGATGTAGTAGGTAATGCTTCAGTTGGTGGTACTTTATTAGTAGAAGAAACTTTTACTTTTGCTACAGCAAATACTACAGGAACACTAGATGTCCTTAGTAATACATCTGTTGGTGGTACTTTATTAGTTACTGGTGGAGCGTCTGATGCTGATGGTAGTTTAAGAGATGTTCCCCAATCTAGAACAGTAAATAATAGTGCTAATTTAGCAACTACTGATTTAGGTAATTTTGTTTTAGCAATTTCAGCAGGCGTAACAATGACTATACCCCCTAGTACTTTTGATAGTGGAGATATACTATCTATCATTGCTAGAGGCGCTTCAGCACAAATTAGTGCAGCTATAGGAGGCATGATTATAGCTGGAAGTGCTAGTCCTACAGCAGTAGCAACTATAGCAGATAATGGAGTAGCTAGTTTAATCTTTACTTCTGCTGCTGGTTGTTTTGTTACAGGAAATGTGAGTTAAATTATGACAGGAATACATCAACTCCTAATGACCAACAATGTTGTAGCAAGTGGCCCAACAACTTTATCTTCCGAAACGTTTACCGGTGATGACACATGGACTGCTCCAGCACTAACCACTCAAATTCATTATTTGGTAATTGGGGGTGGTGGCTCTGGTGGCGGTGGTCGTGGAGGCGGCGGTGGAGCAGGCGGATATAGAACTGGGACTGTTTCTGTTAATCCAGGGCAAACTTACACTATTACTATAGGTGCTGGAGGTGCTGCATCTACCTCATCTGGCGGTGGTGGTGCTTCAACTTTAGGAAAAGATGGCGCTTCCTCAGAAATTGTTAGTTTAGTTTCATCCGCTGGCGGAGGCGGTGGAGGTTCTTATAATGGACAAGCTGGTCGAAGTGGTGGATCAGGCGGTGGAGGCAGTAATGCTGCTAGAGGTAGTGGAAACACACCTTCAACTTCACCCTCACAAGGCAATGACGGAGGTGATTCTGCTGCTTCTGGAAATACATTAGGTGGAGGTGGAGGAGGTGCTGGAGCAGTTGGGCAAGCGGCTTCAAGCAACTCTGGTGCTAATGGAGGTGCTGGATCAGATGCAAGAGGATCAATTACAAGTGTTTCTGCCGTAACTCGTGCTGGAGGTGGTGGAGGTTCTGGTGATGTTTCAACTGGATCAGGTGGCTCTGGTGGTGGAGGTGCTGGAGGGTCTAATCCTGGAGTAGCTGGAACTGCTAATACAGGCTCTGGGGGTGGTGGTTCTAAACATGGCCCTGCCGATTCTGGTGCTGGAGGCTCAGGAATAGTTATTATTGAATTTTTGGAGTAAATCTTTATGGCACATTTTGCAAAGTTAGATGAAAACAATATTGTTTTAAAAGTTCATGTTTTAAATAATAAAAAAATTACAGATGAAAGTGGTAATGAAGTTGAAGCACTAGGAGTTGCTTTTTTAACAAGTTTATATGGTCACAGTAACTGGAAACAAGCAAGTTATAACAACAATATTAGAAAAAGATACCCAGGGCCAAATTATAAATACTATGAAGATATTGATGCGTTTATGCAACCACAACCCTTTGCAAGTTGGACAATTAATTCTGATAAAGAATGGGAAGCACCCATACCACAACCTACTTTAACAGAACAACAAATTTCAGATAACAAAGCATATAAATGGGATGAGTCTTTATATCAATCTGACAATACAAAGGGTTGGGTCTTGTTTGACTATTGAAAATGAACACACAAACTTCTAACAAAATAACAAAGGCTTTAAAACAACTTATAAAGAATATAAACTATGCACGAAGAAATAAAACCATTATTTGATATAGCTTCTATAATAACTGTTATAGGTTCTTTAGCTGAAGTATTGCCACCATTAGCAGCTTTAGCTACTTTAATATGGTCTGCAATTAGAATATACGAAACTAAAACTGTTCAAAATATTATTAACAAAACTAAGGAGAAATAATATGCCAATGGGAAAAGGAACATACGGATCAAAAATGGGCAGACCACCTAAAAAAGAAATGAAGAAAACAAAGCCTAAGAATAAACCAATGAAGAAAATGATGATGCCTAAACGTATATCAAGGGGCAGATAAATGGTTAAGAATATGCCACATTATTTTAAAGATGGTAAAGAACATAAAGGCAGTATGCACAAAATGTCTGATGGTGTTTTACATTCAGGAAAAACTCATACAAAAAATAGCAAAAGGCTTTATCATTTTAATGAGTTATCTAAAACAGCAAAAACAAAGGTTAAAAGTGGTAACAAAAAAGT
>TARA_R100001463_G_scaffold18072_4_pt1 | contig 11811 bp, 5 predicted proteins | sample TARA_R100001463 | Tara Oceans TARA_R100001463 (sample SAMEA2622242) | marine metagenome | biome: marine biome (ENVO:00000447); feature: deep chlorophyll maximum layer (ENVO:xxxxxxxx); material: "saline water (ENVO:00002010), including plankton (ENVO:xxxxxxxx)" | depth 40 m
CACCGTTTAATCTATCACCAACTACTAAGTCATTGTATACATTACCAATAACTTGACTATCATATTCTTGTTTAGTAGTGCCTTGTGGTACTAATGATTTTATTTGATTACCTAAAGCTGTTCTATCAGCTTGAGTTACAGATTTTTTAACTTCAGCTGTTTGTTGTCCAGCTAAATCTACCGCTTGTTCTGTAACTCTACCTTGCTGTATATTTTTAGAATAATCTTTTATAAAATTATATGCTTGTTTACCAGTTTCAAATTTTGCTTGCTTAAAAGGCGTGAATTGATTTATAAAAGAGTTTATAGTTTCTAATATTCTTGCGCCTAAACTATCATTGTATTTTATATCACCTTTTACTATTGCATCAGAAAAAACAGTAAAATATTCTTCAGCATACTCTTCTAGTTCTTTTTGACTACCGTCTTCATTATATCTATAGTTATCATCTATACGTTTTTGAACAACATCTAAATTACCTTCATCTCTTAATATACCTATTAAACCAGTAGCAAGTTTAACTCTAGTGTCAGCGTCTGATAATTTATTATTAACAACTCTATGTAGAAGTTCATGTGAACCTACAGATATAGCGCCTACTTCAGCTGCTCTTTGATTATTTATAAATATTTTATCACCTTGTATAAAACCATCAACACTAGCATCTTGACCTGTAGCTTCTGTAAATTCCTGTGTTGTAGTAAACTCTTGTATTTCAACACCTAGTTTTTCAGCGGTAGGTCTTATTGTTTTAACATTTTCTGCAACTAAACCTTCTTTATATCTTTGCTCAGCTTGTGATCTAATCTTATTTATATCGTTTCTAGCTTTATTTATTTTTCTTCTTATAGGTTTTGTAAAAGTTTCTTTTTCTTGCTCTGTAAATGCTTTAGAATTAACTATACCTACAACTTGTTTACCTAAATCTTGTATATTATTTACACTTTTTTCAATACTAGATATATCTTGCTCAGTCATAGCGCTGTAAGTATTGTTTCCTTTTTGTACCTCGTTAGAAACTCTTGCTCTTAAACCTTCTTGTATTCTATTTATAGTTTCAGCATCATAATCAGTCAAAGATCTTTTATGTTTTATATCTTCAAGATTAGATATTTGTTGTATATCTTGTTGTATTTGTTCGTTTACTTCAGGTGGTCTTGATTCAAATGCTGCATCAAAAGCTTTTCCACCTACAAAAACTCCTTTACCACCTGCAAAACCTTGTAAAAAAGTTTCAAGTCCTTCTTTTGACATCATTTTGTCAATAACTTCTTTTGATATTTCAGCTATACTTGCCTGTCTTTCTTTCTGTGTACCAGCTCTTTTACCTAATAAATTATTAAATGTTTCTACTGCAAACTGACCATATTCTGTCAAACCTTCTGTTCTACCAGAATTTATCATTGAATATAAAAAATTTTGAGCACCAGTTGTTTTAGCGTTTATAAGTTGCTGTGCTTTAGATATTCCTTTTTTTTCAAGAGCATAAGCAAAAGTACCTAGAGTAGCTGGTATAAAAACTTCAGCATCACCTTCCTCTATAAGTTGACCTATTTGAATACCTTTTTCTTCAGCTTTATTATTATTGTAGTCTCTAACAGAAGAAGAAACCATTTCAGAAGCTAAACCAACACCTCCAGTAGTTGATGATATAACAGCGGATGTACCAAAAGCTGTAACAGCATTTGTAACAGCAGCAACTCCACCTAAAATTTTTTGATTAAAACCTTCTCTTTCACCTAAATCAGTAAAACCTATTGTTGGTTTTGTTTTTAAATCTGTTTTTCTTAATTGACCTTCTATTTGTAAAAGTTTTTTTCTATTTTCTTCTACTCTTTTTCTACCAGCTTCTGTATCAAAATCAAAAGTGCCAAGAAAATACCATAAATATTTAGCTCTATCATCTACAGTTTCTAATTGATTTAAAGCGTTGCCTAAACTATTTAACACACTCTCGCTAGATGATAATTGTTCTTCACCAGTATCTATTCTTCTTTGTCTTTCTTCTTTTTCTGCTAGTTGATCTAGTTCAACTATTGATAAACTACCAGCATAAACATCTGTTTCGGTCATTGGTCGTATAACAGAGGGTTTATTTAAATAAGGTACAATTCTTTCTTCATATTCTTCTTTAGTATATTTACCAAAAGCTACACGATCTCTATTTTCATAAGTTGGTGCACGCCGAGTTGTATTATTATAATCAAAAGCAGGGTTTATAGATCTTATTAGTTCAGCTGCAGCTTGATTTTCTTTTGTTCTATCATCAACTATTTTTTTATCAACATCAAAAACTTGATTCATAATAGTTTGATCTGGCTCTGTCATGTCAACCTCTACACCGCTTTTTTCTTGAAAAATTTGTGCACTTGGAAAATCATTTAGGAATTTTTCTTTATTATCAGGTGAAACTTCAAAAATTTCTCCATCAATAGAATATAATTCATTCATACTAGTTTGATTTGTATGTTGTATTTACTACTTGTACTGGACTACCAGTTGATTGAACACCGTAATCAATACCTACACCTGGTATTTTAGCTGGATTCATAAAGCCTGTTGGTTGAAAAGGATCTTGAACCGTGCTTATATCTCCACCTGATAAAAACAAACTTTGCGCGTAGTTTATAGCTCTTTTTTGGTCAACTGTGCTGCCAAATGAATCTCTAGCATAAGCGCCCATTGCACCTAACATAGTGCCATCAAAACCAGCCACAGGCTCAAATTTACCACCACCCGAAGGTACTCTAAAAATAACATTATCTTTTCCACCAACTGTTCCTGAAACTACAGCATCAAAATCATCAGCTGTTACCATTTCAGATTTTTTTGTAACACCTTCGTTTGTACTTTCAACCCATCTGTCTCTTAATTGGTTTTTATTGCTTAATAATTCTTCTTTTGTAAAGTAGAAGTCACCACTTTTGCTAGATTTAGTCATTAAATTTGCAAATCTACCTGGATCTACTGTTGATTTAGTAAATATATCACCAGTAGCCCCTTCAAAAGCTTGAGTGTCTACAAGAGATATAAAAGAAGTATATAAGCTGTTACCAGCCATAGAATTTTCTTTATCAGGACCATCTTTTATAACTATATCATTTTGATATTGTACAACATTTCTTGATAAAGCCCTACCATCTCCGCCTCTTATATAACCGATATTACCGTTTAAAATTTTAAACTCTTCAGCCGCTTCGTCTTGTAGTAATATTAATTTCTGCCTATCATTTAATTTTAAATTAGCTATATCAGAAGCGTTTTCAACATTTAATTGTTTTAACATTTCTTTACTAGGTGTAAATGAACCGTTTTTATACTTACTAGTTAATTGTGACCAAGCTGATTCGTATATAGCGTCATTTTCACCACCATATCTACTCATAGCAAAATTATTAGCAAATTCATCTGTTTTATTGTACCAATCTCCCATTATGTATTTAGAAGCGTTTTTAGTAGTTTGAACTTGTGCTCCACCTGGTAGATCAACACTAATACTAGTTCCAGCTGTTCCATATTCTGCTTTAACAGTAGTATAACCCGGTGTAGCACCGTCTTTACCTATTGCTCTTTGAGTATCAAGACTTAAATTAGATTTAACATTAAAGTTATCACTAAGCCATTGATCTGTCATTGCACTAGCGTTTACAAATTGTCCATTAACTTCGAAACCATATTGAGTAGTACCTTGTAATCTACCTTGACCAGGTCTTGAAGATATTTTTACAGAATTAGGGTTTTCTGAATTAATTTTAGCAAACTGATCTATTGTTAAGCTAGTATTTTTACCATCAGCTCCTGGTAAAAACTTATTACTTACATTTACATCATAAACATCTGGGTCACTAACGTATTGTAAATATTTTTGAAAACTAGAACCTTCAGCGCCAATAGCTTGTTTATATCCATTTATATAATTTTGTATTGCAGCTTTTCCTCTTGTATCAGCTTTTTCATATTGTTTTTGTAAAGCGACTAGTTCTGTATTTGCCCATGTTTGATTAATCATTGGATTTACTTCTATAGAGTAAGTTTTACCAAAGTCGGGAGAATTAGGATCATTATTTTTTAAAAAATCATTTTTATTGAGCTCAAAAGCTGTACTAAAACCTTGTAATTCTTCTTCTGATTCTTCTACCTCTGGCATTCTAAAAGTAGATCCTACACCTCTACCGAAAGCATTATAGTCTTGTATACCTAATCTAGGATTTTCATATGTTCCACCTGTAGTTGTTTTAGCGCCGCTACCTAAGTTGGCGCTAGTAAATGGATTTCCTCTCGTTGTTCTTGCCATGATTTATAAATTTATTGATAAAGCTCTAAGTTGTTCAGCTGTTAAGCCCGGAATCGCAAACTGAGAAAGATTGTTTAGACCTGGAACCTGTGAAATACCTACATTTCCAAAATTAGGAGCTGTGTATGGGGTAATTGGAGTTGGAGACATATCTATATTAGGATCAGGTTTAAATCTATTTTCTATAAGTTTTTCAGAAGGTGTTTTCACAGTTGCACTACCTTGTATTTTACCTTTAGATACATTATCATTACTTGTAGGTGTTTTAGCAAAAGGACCTTCTGCTCCAAAACCACCAAATGATGCAAAGGTACCTAAAGCACCCACAGCTTGACCTAACATCTGTGATTGCTGTGCTCCATACGCAGCCGTTTGTTGGCTGTATGAACTTTCTAAACTAGCAGCTCTATTTAAAGCTTGATTTTCTCTAGCAGTAGTCGCTTGAAACTGAAGCGTTTGAGCTCTTTGTCTCATTTGTGCAGCTTGTGTTTCACCTTGTGCTCTTAACTGTGCGTTTCTAGCCTCTTGCTGTTCTATTTGAGCTGAAACACCTCTTTTACTTTGAGCAGCAGCTCTAGCTAACGCAGTAGCGCCACCAGCGCTTGCTCCTGTAGCTCTCAATGTGTCTAAAGTACTAGCTAACGATATGTCAGCTTGTTCAGCAGCCATTAAACTACCTTGTGTCGCAACTTGTAAATTTGCAGCTGGATTTTCAAAATCAGAACCAAAATTAGGTATATCTGCTCTATTAGCTTCTAGAGCCATACGATTAGCAGCGGCTGCTCTTTCTCTCCTTTCAGCTCTTCTTTTAGCACTACCAGCGCCAATACCGCCAAATATACTAGACAAAGCACTAACACCAGCGCTAATAAGCATTGCTGTTGTTGCTGGTTCTGCAAAAGCTGGTATTGTTACAAAGAACAAACCTAAAAATAAATATAATCTTTCTTTCATAATTATTGTGATGAATAAACAGTTTCGCTTCCTACAGCGTATAATTCTCCTTTATTTACAGAAGAAGCTACAGCTTCATTAGGTTTCCAGTACTGCATTTTTACTTTGTTAAAATATCCTTTTACACCTGATAAATCAACACCTATTATTTGATTTAACGATGTGGTTGTTGTATTGTTTCTTACATGCCCGTAATATTTGTTTTCTTTATTAACAAAATTTATAGGTATTGAAATTGATGACACATTAGTATCACTACTTAATATTGGATATGCTACATGCATATCAGTTTCAGATGATGCCATTTTCCAACCGCTAGTTCCTTCGTAATCTATAGTATGAAAGTTTTTAACTGTAGTTGGTTGGTCATTAAAAACAAACTCTACATTTGCTGGATCTGTATAAACAGATTTATAAAACATACATCTTTGTACATCATCTCTATAATGCTCATATAAGTTTTGTAAATTATATGTGTAGAATTTATTATCTATACTAAATCCAAATGTTGGCTTGTAAGTGTAAAATGAAACCCAACCTTTAGACCCTTCGTCAAAAGATAACGTAGCGTAATCATCTTTAGTTATAGTTGTACTATCAGCAGTGTCACCATATTCTGGGTTATAAGTAGAAGCTACGCCATGAGTATTTTGTAACGAAATAACATATTTATTTTTTTGTTCATCATACATACCGTATACTCTGTTTGCATTTTGTAAGTTATCTCTAAAAAAACTACGCATACTAGCATCTGATATAGGTGTTAAACCATCTTGTGATAATCTCAATATAACACCTCTATTTTTATCAGAAAAATATTTTCTACCTGCACAAACTGCAAAGCTTTCAGGATTTTTACTTATACCGTATTCACCAGCAAAAGCGCCAACCTGACCTATAACTAATTTGGAAGCTGTTGTAAGCGGTTGACCCTCTTGTGTGAATATAATATCTTTATCTATTAATGCTCTACTAACTTTATTTTCTTGAAATATAATTAAATTAGTATCTTCTGCATATAATTTTTGTATACTACCATTTTGTATATCAACAGCTTTAGTTATATTTTCACCTATTGAAAACTGATTTGTTTCGTTGATATCTGTTTTAGCATTAAATATACCAGAGTGTATCAAAGCATTGCTTCTAACTCTTTGTGAGTGATTAGGATCTACTAAATAAGCTTTAACACCAAAATCTACAGATTTACCATTAAATTCACCTTTTATTCTAGACTCTTCAACATGCCATTGACCAACCTTATCTGTAATAGTACCGTTCTGTAATACAGGTTGTATATTACCACCACCAGAAAGTATAAACGTATTATAATAGCTTATTTCTAAAGATCTATTGTTTTTACTTATGTCTTTATGTAAGTCTCTTATCAAACCACTAGTTGATGATTCATAATAAATATCTAACTTAGATTCAACAGGATCTGTTTCTAAAACAGTTAGACCGGTTGTAACAGCCACTGGTTGTTCTTCTAAATTTTGTATAACTATTTCGTCACCAGCATTAAACTCATGTTCATGAGACATTTTTATTTTTTGATATACTAATGAACCATCATTTTCTGTTTCAACTTGTTTTATTGTTAATGGGTCGAATAAAGCTAAACATTGATTTTTATTTGAAGAAGTATCTATGTTGTCTGGAAAAACTCTTCTGTCAAAATGTAATATAGTTCTTGTACTGTCTTCGTTTAGTTCTACTTTTTGTAATATAGGTCTTCTAATAACATACTCGTCTCCATGTTGTTCAACTACAGCTGTAGTTTTAATAAAACTCTCATCAACATTATTTTCATCCATAAACAAGTTGTTGCCACCTGCACCACCTGTTACAATAACATAAGATGTTATAGCGGCTGTACTAGCAGCACTCATCGTTATGGTTGTCTCTGCGCCCGATGTTACAACATTTGTAATAGTAGTTCCAGAAGGTATATCAGTGTGAGTTATATTAAAAACACCACTTGAATCATCATCGGTTTGAGAATTGTTCCAAGCAATTTGTAAAAAAGCTGCGGTTGCAGAACCTACCTTTAAAGTGTTATCAGCAGAATCGTTAAATGGTAATAAACTTAAATTTAATCCTGTAGAACCACCAGTTCTAAATTCTATTATTTGACCCACTTGCATCATTGCGGAACCACCTTTAGCATCGTCTATTTCATCACCGTCTAATATAATAGTTCTAGAATCAAAGTGTTCTTGCTCGTCGTTATCAACTCTTACATTTATAACTTTTTTACCAATATTACTTAACGCTATTGCTTTTTTACTATTTACATTAAATACTTTTTGAGTAACTTGTTGTCCAACTCTAATAAATGGATTTATATCATTACCATTACCAATTTGGAACTCATCTTTTTCTTCATCATTATTATTGTTAACAATAAAGTCTAAACTATATTTAACTCTGTTATTTTGACCTAAAGACTTTACTTGAGCTAACAAAGGATTTCGTTTAGCCATTACAAAGTCATGAACCCTATCTTTGTCTCTATCACCTTTAGTTAATATACCTTGTTCTCTAGCAGTACCAACAGTCATAACATCAAACGTGTCTTGATCAGGACCTTGCATTGACATATTGTTTAAAGGGCTAAAAAAATCTGTAACAGTTCCGTCAGGCATAGTTACTGGAATTGATTTTTTTACTACTTTTGGAAAAAGCTTTACATCTGAACCAGCTACACCTTCTCTTATCTCATCAGCCTCGCTTACATCTCTAGGCACTTTATTTATATTGTTTCCATATAAGCTAATCCATGAAAAACCTAAAATATCATCATGAGTATTAGAGTCGTTGTTCCAATTATCAGCTGGGTGGTTAGTGTATATATTGTAATACTCTTGTTGTTGTTGCTTTACAACTATTTTATAACTGTACCAGCCGTGTGGATTATAATCATCACTGTTTATATCACCGTTGTATAAATTATCAACTATACTACTATCGTCAAACTGTATTTGTAAAGATCTACCAAAAGCTTCTCTAACATCAGACCAACTATACTCGTTATTAAACTTCTGTGAAAGATCATTGGTTTCAGCAGTTGATGTTATTGTGTCAGTGTCGTTTTTAGATAATAAAACAGTGGATTGTCTCCCAAATATATCAGACAACACAATTCCAACTTGATAATCTCTTCTTTGTTTAACAGAGTGATACTTATAAACGTTTTTATTTACTTGTGCAACAGTTAAAGAATCATAATCTCCCTTTGTAATATTCTTAATTACATAATTTACGCCTGTTTTACCATTATCGTCTATAGGTAAATCGTAGTTTTCAGTAAAATTACCATATATAATTCTATTACCAGATATTTCTTGTGATTTAGCTCTTAACGGTACTTGATCAAAAACTCTAGTTATTTGTTTGTCCTCTAATATTTTATACGGTTTTTCTGATTTATATGTAAACTTATAAACATGTCTATAATAGTTTATATCATTATTGTTTTGAGGATCATTTTCATCAATAGTAGGCATTGTTTCTACTAAATCTATAAAAGACTGATTATCATTAACATCTATTTCTTTTACAACTTTTACAACATCTTGATCTGATTCTTTTATTAATATTTCTATTTTAGAGATGTTTAAATAATTATCCCAATTAGCGTTAGGGTTTGTTTGATAATTATCACCAGGTAAAGGTATTCTTATTTCTGCTTTATTGTAGTGGTTTTTCATAATATCTACAATAGTTTTAGAATAAACATCTTGTGTGTCTGTTTTTTCTCTATCAGAAGTTAAAACATTTTGTATTTGACCATCATTTAATGGTTTAAATATAATTTGTGTAAAAGGCGCTATAACAGTATACTCGCCATCTTCATATTTATATCTATATGAAAACCTAACAAATTTATCTTTTAAATAATCAGAAGTTATACCAATATCATTACCTGTCAAAGTAACACCATCTCCATCTCCATCGTTATTCTTTAATATTGGTGCTAAAAAAGGAGAGACTTTTGCTACAGATATTTGCTCTTCTCTAGTGTAATATGTATTATCAGCAATAGCTTTTGTTACATTTATTTTTCTAGGTTGATTATAATTATCTGTAAAAAATAGTAAATCATCTATTAAATTAACGCCTGTTATTAAATGATTTTTACTAAAATTTAAAAAATGACCTTGCACTATTATTTTAGCTTCTTCAGACGTGTTGTTTAAATCAGCCATTAATATTTGACAAGTATTAGTAGACTGAGCTCTAGACATTGTTCTTATATCGTTGTTATTACCTGCAAAATCAGTAATAAACCAAAAAGCTTTTTTATTTAAATTATCAGCAAAGTAACCTATAGTTTCCATAGTTCCTACAATAGTAGGCATAGGCACAGCTAAAGCATTACCTTGTATGTTTTCAATAGCACCTACATCAGAACCCTCTGATTGCGTAATTAATATATTTTGTGCTTCACGATATTCACCTTTTGGCACAAGCCTTTCGTCAAGGTCTTTATTCATTTTACCTTTTAAAAAGCTGTTTTGAATTTTAGGCATATATTAATTTTTAATTCGTTTACTTTGTCCTCTTAATACTTGTGATATTTCAGCTAAGTTAATCTTAGATAATCTAAGCTTAGCATTACGCATCGCTGCTCTTCTTTCTTTTCTAAATCTTTGAACTATATATTCAGGTACGTTTCTTCGTGTAGACAATATATTAAAAGCTATATGCTTATATAACGCTTCTTCTGCAAACTTATGAACTTTCATCTCAGCATCAGTACCTAGACTATCAGAAACATATTCTACTACTATTATTTTACCAGATAAATCACTGCTAAAATTAAAACTACCAGTTCTTTCGTTTATAGTAAAATAACCATTTATTTGTTGATGCTCTGGCTCAATACCATATCTTCTACCAAAATCAGTACCTAAATGATTATCTCTACTTATATAATAATCATCTTCAGTGCTTAAATTACCTGTTAAATTATCTGTATCAAAACCTTGCCACTGTGTTTCAGTATATGGTGTTCCGCTGATTATATTACCGTTGTTATCGTATATATAGTTATAATCACCGTCTTGAACCGGTGCTTCAGTTGGATTTATAGTTAATCTAGTTGGGTATATTATTTTTTTTATACCTGAGCTATCAATATAACAAAGCTTAACATAACTAACATAGTCTTGTGGCATAGCTATTGATAATGATGGTCCTAATTCTATTTCTTGTGATTTAACAGTTTTTAATATATCATAACTAAATTCTTGTAACCCTCTTCTAGCATGAAAAACAACATCTGTTTTACTAGTGTTGTTTATTAATTTACCATCACCTACATAACCTATCATAAAGTTAGCAACTATATCTGACAACGACGTGTGTCTGTAACCACCTAAAACATGATCTCTTAATTCAACTCTTAGTACACCTTCAGTGTTAAGTTCATTTAAATCATCAAAAGCCGCATCACCATCACCACCAGCTGCTCCAGATGTTAATACAGTTAACACACCGTCAGCAACAGTCCAATCAAATATTTCTCTATCAGTATAGCTAGTGTTGTTAGACTCTACGTAAACTCTAATATCATCAGCAGTTATTTTACTACCATGCTCTGTTTGTATTGCAGTTAATGTATACGTGTAAGGTATAGTACCACTAATATAAAAAGACTGACTACCAGTGTAATATGTTTCGTTTGTTTTATTGTTTAATAGTCCCATTTACTAAGCGTTTTCTTGTTGTACTTTTGTTGCTGTTTCTTGACCTATAGCTTGTATAACGCTTGGGTCTTTTATAATTACTCCTGTGTATCTTAATATACCTAATACTAAATCTACCTCACTAGAAGAGTGTAAAGTAAAATCTATTGAACCAGTAGCTGTATAAGTTAAAGCACCGTTAGCGTCAGCTTCGGAGTTCCAGACTGGATCACTAGGCACTGATATGTAATCTATACTTACACTTGATAATGAAGTAGGATTTACATTAATATTTTCACCTGTTATATAATATATTGGAAATGTTGTTGATGGAGCTGTTACTGGCGAAGATAACAAGTAACTTAGTTTAGATTTTTCTACTCTATCAACCTCTGTTGTATTTAAAGAGCTATTGTCTTGTGTTGTTACTCTAACTACATTATACACGTTTGATCTTGTGTAATTATCTACAGTAACAGTTGGTAAAGCACCAACACCACTAGTTAAAGCAATAGCGCTAGTTGTGTAAAATGGATCTATACGATCCTGTATTTTTTTAGGTATATCACCATATCCTTGAGCACCACGGCCCATAGTTTCTCTAGCTACAGCCCTGTTGTAATCATGAAAAGTTTTATCAAGTAGATCAAGCTGCACTTGCGAACCTATTCTATTAAACTCGTCTGGTGTTAAAAAACCTCTTGATTCTTTATTTAGTATTGCTAATACTTTTCTATATACTTTATCTACTGATATTGCCATTTTATATTTTATTATAATCACAGGCCCTAATTAAAGGGCCGTGACTATTTGTTTTTAACCTAACCTTTTTTGTATTGATTTGTAAACTTCAACACCTTCATCAGTTT
>TARA_R100001463_G_scaffold36979_2_pt1 | contig 11798 bp, 5 predicted proteins | sample TARA_R100001463 | Tara Oceans TARA_R100001463 (sample SAMEA2622242) | marine metagenome | biome: marine biome (ENVO:00000447); feature: deep chlorophyll maximum layer (ENVO:xxxxxxxx); material: "saline water (ENVO:00002010), including plankton (ENVO:xxxxxxxx)" | depth 40 m
CAAAATTTTTAACAATATTTATTCCTTTGCCACTTAAATTTCCACTACCATCATTAGATTGTAGTGTGGACTTCATAATACCATGTAATATTTCGTGTGTACTAGTAGCTACAGCGTTTTGTTCTGCTGCAACTTGAGCATTTATAAGAAGTTTATTACCAATTTTTAAACCATTAATATTAACACCTTTAAACTTAGGCATTTTTTTGCCTTGCAAAGTGTATTCTTTTTCTAAAGCTTTAAAAAACTCTGCTTGAGTATCATAAACTGTCTGCTGTAAACCCTTAACATCACCAATAAAAGCGCCACCTTTATCTAAATCAGCTTTTAAAAGCCTCATGTTAGCATCAGTTTTGATGTTTTTAATATTTAAATCTATATCTTTAATTTGATTTTTTAAACTTAAAACTTGAGTGTTAAATTGGTTTTCTGTTATAGCACCTTTATTAAAACCTTTTTGCAAATTAATAATATCATTACTAATGTTTCTTCTATTATTAACAAAACCAGTAAGGCCAACTATTTCACTATCATTAAGATATTCTGATACTTTCCTGTTAGATTCTAAATATTCTTTTAACTCTGTTTGTAATATTTGAATATTATCATCAATTGTATTTTGATCTTTTACTGTTTTTGCTCTTGACTTAGCCTCTGTTAATGAAGCTATATTATTAATAGTTTTATTTATATATATATTACTATTTTGATCAGCTCTAAGAGCTCCTTGTACTACAGACCCAGCACCCGATAAACCTGTACCACCAATTAATCCAGCAAAAAATTGATCAAAAGCTTCTTCTGTAAACATGTATTTAGACACGTCAATAGATGCATCTTCTAAACTCATGCCTTGACCAAGATTTTTATTCATTCTTTCTGTCAACGCCTGACCATACTCTGTTAAACCTTCTTTACCACCAGTCATAAGTAAGCTTACGGCTTTCTTACCACCAAAGCTTCTTTTCATTATTTCTTTTTGTATACCTCTATAACCAGCTCTTTCCATTAAAAAACCAACAGCTGCTAAACCAGCTGGAATAGCTACTTCATCTTCACCGTTCTGTATTAACTTTTGAAATCTATTTGGATCATCAGCGCCGTAAAGTAGTTTTGATTTTTCATCATTGTAAACAGTATAACCAGCACCATATATTTGAGCACCCATAGAAACACCACCAGTCATAGCCGCTAAACCAGCATCTATACTAGTATTTGCTAAAAAATCAACACCTAAAACAAACATATCATCTAGCTCACCTTTTTTTAAAGCATCTGTAAATCCTGTTACGCCTGGGTCAGTAGTTTTTAATAGTTTTCTATTGTTTTCAAAATTTTTATCTAAAACTCTTTGTGCTTCAGCACTGTAAACCTGTTCTACAGTTTCCCCTGTGTTAGAATACACTGCTTGTATAGGCAACTCTCCAGACGCATAGTTTCCTTTTCTTTTTTTGTTTTTCAACTCATAATAACGACTATTTTCTACAGCATCATAACCATCTCTTTTGTAAGCATCTGAATTAAAAAACACACTTTGACCAGTATTAGGGTCTAAATAACCTACAGATCCTTTTTCATCTAAATCAGTTCCTAAAAACCAACTAGCAGCATCATAATCAAAAAAACTAATAGCATCAGCAGTGGCAAGTTTTATTTGTCTAAGAGCATTTTGTCTATTAATAGCAATATTATTTCCAAACGTTCTTTTTAAACCCTCAAGAATACTTAAATCGTCACCTTGACCAACGCTAGATTGCAAAACAGCATTAGGATACATTTTTAAAAAACGATCTTTATCTACTGTTCCAATCTCATATTTTCTACCGTTAACAATGTATGTTTCAAACATGTATTATTTTTGATTTTGTTTAAATAAAGGATCGCCATAAATCTCTCTATTACTATTTATAAACTCAACTAACAAGCTAACATCATTTGGATCTTCAATATTGTATACAGCGGTGCCATTTGAAGTGTTTATTTCTATACTCTTACCATCTTCACTAACTATAAGCTTAGCGTTGTCATTTATAGGTTTGTAATCTGTAGAGTTATTTATTGTATTAGCTATATCTTGAGCTGGATTTTTAGAAGTAGAAATAATTTCACTAAAACTTTCTGGCACTAAAGTTTCAAATCTATTTTCTATTTCAACTTTTGGTGGGGTGTAATTTTTATATTTAACTAAATAATTACGCATGCCAAAATACGGACTATTCATTAATTGCTCTTCAGTATAAGGACCAACTGTTTCTTCTAATTTAGTTTCTTTATTTGTTATAATTGTAGTGTAACCTTTAAATTTATTATTATAGCCATATTGCGGTGTCCACATATTACCATAAAAATCTTCCACAGTAGTATCTTTAGCCATAATATTATCATATTTGCTATCAACTACAGATTTTTTATAGTTTCTATTACCAGCAGTCAAAACAACGTTTGGATCTTTTCCTTCTGGGTTATTTCTCTTATTTATATTAAACTCTGCGGTTTCATAAACTTTACTATAAGCTTGTTGATCTAAACCTATGACACTACCATCTTCACTACCAATATAATAATCAGCTATTAAACTTTTTGTTGTTTGTAAATCAAAAGCTGGGTTGTTAGGGTTTACAATAGCATCTATTAAAATATCCATGTTCGCTTCAAATGTTTCGTAATTATCACTTTTCATGGCAGCGTCTATATCTTCTTCATTTATAACACCGTCTTTTACAATGTCTAATTCATTTAATAAAGCCCCACCAACATCAATTTTTTCACCATTGTCTATGTAAAACATATTATTTAAAACACTTTGAGATATTGCAAAGTCCTCTATTAAAGCTTGTTTAAAAGATTGCGTATGTCCAGTTTTTTGTAGTTTTCTTATAGCGTTAGGTATATCTTCTGTTTTTGTTATACTGTCAAGTAGTTCTTCTCTTTTTCTATTTACATCATAATTAGTTTTACCAACCTCAGCATCTTTAGCAGCTTCTAAAGCCGTTTCACTTCCTATGGTTGCCATAGCATTGTCTACGTTAAGATTTGCTTTAGGAAAAAACCTTTGTAAATCATCAAATGACATAGTATTACCATCAACAGTAAACATTATCCCTTTATCACCATAACTAACCTGTATATCATCTCTGTTAGAATAATTATCAAGATCAATAACATCAGTAGCGTAACGCAAAAGCTCAGGTTCGTATATCATATCATAATCAATATTCTTTGCGTTTTCCATGAACTGCTCCATGTTACCACGAAGAGATATAGCGTTTGATGTAATTCTATTTAATTCTGCTATTATTTTTCTACGTGCTTTTTTGTTTTCTTTAGTGTCTTCGTCTCCTGTAGAGTTAACAAGTTCAAACTCATCTTGTAATTCTTCTATTTTTGTTTCAATTGCGTTTATAATTTTATCGTCTAAAGGATTTTGTTGGCTATAAACTTTTTGTAATTGTATTTCAGCTATTTTTTTAAAAGCGTTTAATTGGCCATCTATTAATGAGTTTTTTTCTTTTTTTCTATTGTTATAAACATTTAAAGCATCAGAAATTACTAAGCCGTACTTAGCACTAATATCTTTAGTACTTTGATATAATTTAGATTGATCTAAAACATCTCCACCGTAACGTGTTGATGCTTCAGTAAATGCTGCTCTAATTAATGTTGGATCTGCTGCCATATTATTAATCTTTTTTAAATAAGTTACCTACCGCCTCTGGATTCTGCGCAAGAGCGCTAGCGGTAGTTGAAAACAAGTCTGACGTAATTTGTTGTGAAGCTATTTGTGCATTCATTTGATTTGCTTGTGATTGCATGTAAGCCGTATTTGCTCCAGTAGCTTGACCCATTTGCATACCTAACAGCGTAGCTTGTCTATCCATTTCAGCTTGTTGAACAAATTGATCACCTTGTCTTTCTGCTATTTGCACAGCTCCAGCTCCTTTAGCCGCCGCCATTTGATTTAGCGCTTCTTGTTGACCTATAGACGCTGATATTCTTTGTGTTTGTAAAGCGCCTTGATTAGCCAAAGATTGAGCTAAACCCGCAATACCACTGGCCCCAGCAGCGCCTTTAAGGCTTTGCATAATATTAGCTCTTTGTTGGGCGCCTTGTTTTGCTTGAAACTGAGCTTGTTTTTGGTTAACTGTTAAGTCTTCATATACATTTTCCATATTGGCAAAAGGATTTGTAAATTTCATACCTTTATAAGCTGCGACTTGAGCATCTAATTTTCTTTGTTGCTCAGCTCTTTCTATTCTAGCTTTATCAGCTTGTTCTTCAGCTAATTCTCTATTTGCTCTTGCATTACTCATATTTACTACAGCGCCTATTCCAGCAACTGCTATTGCACCAAAACTCATATTTTATTTTTTTTATTTATTTTTTTTAATATAGTCGTCATAATCATCCCAATTAAATAAAACGTTTATTTTTTCTAATTCTTTTAAATCCTGCGTATTGGTAGGATTAGCATGTACAGTGGTTATAACACAATCTTCAACCGCGTAAACAATTCTTTTAGCACCTTTTGGAGATATAATGTAACATGGTGCTATAAATTCTTCAACACCTTCTTCTTTTGACGATGCTAAAACTCCTGATAATAAGAAAAAAACATAACTATGTTTATGTATTGCAGAAAATCCTAATTGACCTTTTTTCATTGTCATTTCTCTGACGTATATACCATCAGCAAAAGAGTGTTTATATTTCCAAAAATCTGGATAAACTAAACAAGTGTTGTCACCTACAATATTCTCTCCATCAGCACAACTAACTACATAATCTTCAATTTGTTTTACTTTATCTCTATATGACTTAGCTGGCGTATTGTCAAATATTTTTTGTAATTCATTTTTAGACATAATTTAATTTAATTTATATCTAATATAGTCACAGTTTTCACTATTTTTTTACTTTTACACTGTAGAAAGTATTTTTTCTACATCAAAATATATTGTTTTACTACTTGTACCAGCTTTAATAACTTGCACGTTACCTGTTATAGTTGCTGTTTGCCCACTATTATTATAAGTTAAAGTAACTCCGCTTTCTAATGTTTGCGCTGCACTTAACTCTAAATTACCTGCGCCACTAGTAACGCTTCTACTATTAACAGTTGGATCTACCGCATAAGAATTTATACCTATACCACTAACTGTTGTTGTTGCTGGTAATACGCCATTAACAGAAGCAACAGGAACAGTGGTACTACTACTAACGGCTGAAGTAGTTGTTGTTGTAATTGATGTCAACTCTACTTTTAAATTTGTAAATAGCAAATTATATCCAGAGGCATTTAATATAGCTTCTTCTCCGTAGCCAGCAATTTTAATTGTTTTTCCACCAAAAGCAAGCGCTTGTTGGTTGTTAAAGATAACACTACCAGGTTGAACCGTTAAAACACCTTTTGTAATTGTTGGTTTTTTACCTTTAGTTTCTAAAGCTGGAATTTCGCTTTTTATTATTTCTTCTTCTTTTTCAGTATCAGCATTAATAGTAACAATATCTTTATAATCAGAAACAATAGAATCTGCCACAATATTTGTGTCAATTAATAATTTGTCATTAACTGAAATTTTACTAATATCATCTATAGCCCAACGTCTGTTTTTTCTTGGTGTAAATGTTAATGGTGCATTGTCTCTAAATTGTATTGTTTGAGACATGGTAAAATCTGTATCTACGCCACTTGTTCCAACAACTGTTACTGTTGTTAAACTTCTATTAACTTTAGAACTAAAAGTTAAAGTTGCGGCATCAACAAAAGAAGTAGACTCACTAACGGTAAATCTATTAGGGTTACCACCAGTTCCAACAACTGTTACTTCTAATATAGTACCACTTCCATCTGCACCAGATCCAAAAACTTGATCTCCAACGGCCATTATAGCACTAGCCGTCTCTTCTATTGTTACAACTTCACCATCTTCAATATTACCATTAACCGTGCCCGTGGTTGTGGCTGTTGTAATTTTATCACCCACCGTAATATTAGCGCTAGTACTACCGTCTATTCTAACCACACTACCGCTTGTAATAGCGCCGTTAACATCATCACCTGTAAAAGTTGTTGTAGCAGTTGGGTATTCATTTTCGCCTGGTAATACCTCTGGGTCGCTTTCAACAGTTAAGTCTATATAACACAAAGCATCTCCAGGGCTAGGTTGTCTTATAATACCATAAGAGTTGGCAGCGTTAGCAACCGCTGTTAAAGAAAAACTTGTTGTGTTTTTATTTTTACCTCTTTCAACAGATAAAGTATTTGTTGAAAACGTGCCGAGTATAGTTGAACTTGGTGAATAACCTTGAAGTGTTAGGGTTAGTGCGGAGTATTGATATATAACTTTTTGTAACAATAAAGAATTTGATCCAGTGCTAGAATTTATATCAATAGAACCATCTGCAAAACGAATTTCTTGATATTCAACATGTCTTGTACCAAGTTTTGCAAATAAATAAACATCATACTGATCATCATCTGTAATAGCAGGAAAAGTTACAAAACCTTCATAACCTCCACTTGTAATTGATTTTTCTAAATTAGCTTTTTCTGCTTGAAAACTTTTTGTAAAAAAATTATAATAATAACTATCTTCGTTTTTAATTTCTAAAGTAAATTCTGCGCCAATATCTCCCGATATAACAAACTTTCTTTTTTCGCCACTAGATTTTATATCAGAAAAATCCAAAGCAATGCCACCTATAAATTTATTTGACTCTAAATCATTTGAGTCTGTACTGATAGGAGCTCTTTCGTATGGATTGTAAAATGTTTTCGCCATGTTTTATTATTTATTTACTACTTTCTGAAATTTCTGAACCAATTGAAAATAATTCTATTTTATCTGTTGAATCATTGACAAATTTAACGCTAGCATAATAACCTAGCAAGCTAGAGGTATTAATTTTTTTATCTTTTGCAAAAGACATAAAAGAACCCGCAGGTGGCGGACTAGAAACTTGGGGGTTATATTGTACTGTTACTTTGAGGTCGTCTATTGAATAAATAATACCAAGAAAACGTGTGCTTGACAATTGAGCACTGTCAAAACCTCCAACTTGTCCACCAACTGGAGGTATTGTATAATAAACAATATCTCCAGGTTGAGCTGAAACATTTACACTGTCAAAAGTTATTTCTAAATTTATGTTGGCCATTTATTTTTTTTTAAAATTTTTAATTAACTAGCACCTGTCGCGCTATTACAAGCTGCTTGGTTTGTAAATATTTGTGCTGCACTTCCGTTGTTATTATAAGTTGGACATTGTGGAAGTGCCGCAGCAGGACAACCACCAGCATTCCCATCACATTGTACACAGTTTAAATTACCAGGATCAAAACTAACAAAATAAGCTACCGTTGGATACGCACAAGAACCATCATCACATGTGTGATACATGTTATAATTACACGCCGCAACATCTGTACATCCAAAATTAAGTAAATTAGGATTAGCATCGTTACATGGTAAATCTGCTATTTCAAAAATTTCAATATGCCCCGCAGCAGGATAATTATTTACAGTTCCATAGTCTACACCATTTATTTTTTGGTAAACGTGTAATTTATATTTGTTTTTTGTAGTCGAATTATAATATACATCAAACTCAACATTGGAAGAAGCATCTTGTGATGCACCAAAAGGCCACGGTATATTTGCTGTACTAGTACTAGCGGTAGGATCATAAATACGATGACCTAGCTTACCACTAGGATTGAAACCAGCTAAAAATCCTGGAAATATACCAGTGTTAGTCCGATTACCTTGACCAATAGTATTCCACGATGTATTATTAGCAGTAGGATCATTGGCTACTTGTAAATTCCAACGAATTTGCCCTTGAACCCCAGAACCAAGAGCTGATGCTATGCCCCATTGATAACTACCTAGCGTGGGATTTATATATGCTCCATAAACTGGTCCATCCCACTGAAATGTTAATCCAAAATCAGCTTGCGCCAAACTAGTTAATGGCCATTTCTTACCAATAACTTGATGTCTAACTTTCTTTTGCACGTTAAGAGCTTCCGCTGCAGGTGGTTGGTTAGCACCACGAGCAGTCATACCAGTTACAAAGTTTTGTCCGCCGGTGATATTGTAAAAAGCAGGGCCTACGTGACCATATGATGAATTGGTATTACCAATAGTTACTTGAGACAAAGAATAAACACATGGATAAGTATTGTTCCATAAAGCAGGTGTAGTACCAACTGTTGCTGTAGGATCATAATTTAACGCCGCGGGATCTTGACAGCCGCTATTGATTACTGTGTAAGTACAAGGATCCGTTGGATCATTTGCAGATGTTGCATTTATAGTAGCAAGAGGATCGTAATTGTTGGCTAAAGGATCTGTACAACCATAAACTGGGTATAAACAAGAACCATCATCTGTGACGTGATGAGTGGAGTCACAAGTGTTTGTGCTACAATAGTAATTTGTCGCAATAGGATCTGTACAACCGTAAGCAGTATAATGGCAGCATCCGTTACCTTGAGAGGTAGCATCAGTACCATTTCCACATGCGATAGTACAACCAGCTGGTGTACCACCACCACTTAGCGATGCTAAAGTACAATTAATATTTGAATTTGTTTGATAGTTAAATTTACCATAAGGCGCACCTACAGATGATAAACCAGTGTTGTTATCTATATCACCATTGGCACTAGAATCCATACAACCAGCACATAAAACCCAATCACATGTACCGTCATCTTGAGTGGCTGCTGAAACATAATTACATGCCGTAGGATCTGTACAACCTAAAACAGCAGGAGGACTTACGCCAACTGTGACCATAGGAGTAACATATTCACAAGTTTCGGATGGACCAAACCAACCATAAACTTTAGCATAATATTGCCCTGCAGGAACACCAGGAAACAATACAGAATTATTATCTGTTACAGAGTTTAACGTTTTGTTAAACATTGGATTATACGCAAACCCACCAGGGTTGCTACTGCTAATACCTCCAGTTGATGTACCTCCCGAAATATTCCCTATATGTTTTATTAGAGCGTCATTAGAATTGTATATTTCGTATCTTCTAAACCAATTACTCATATTAGGCCCACCATTAGTATATGGAGAAGCTGTGTTTACCTCTATAGCAAGTTGACCATTTTTAATATTTGCATTAGTTGCGTCGGCAGCAGATAAACTAGCAGCAAAACCGTTATAACTACCACTAGCGCTCCAATCACAGATAACACAACTACCATCATCAAAAGTAGCAGATGAATTGTAATTACTTGCCGTTGGATCTGTACAGCCACCACCAGCACATGAACCATTATCTAAAACACCGTAACCATTTTGAGCTGTATACGCAAGTGATTCAGGTGGTAGTTGACCTACATGATTAGAGTTAAAATAATTAGTTGCTAATGGATTTGTACAACCATTCCAAACACAAGTACCATTATCTGAATTAACAGAAGAATCATAATTATCAGCACTTGCTAAAAGGCATCCATATACAAATGGAAGACAACCACCATCATCAGTATTTGCTGAAGCATTATAGTTGAATTGTGTTGTATCTGTACAACCAAGAACAGTAGTAATACAAGAACCATCATCTACAATAGTGCTACCATTATAAGGTGGGTCAGTTGCTTGCGAAGGAAAAGGAGTAAAATTAGTAACAGAAGGGTAAGATTGACCGTTGGTGTGAGTAAAACTACTATCATCAGTACAACCAGCCCACTGACAACTTCCATCGTCGTTGTTCGCCGGGGGCATATAATTAACCGCTGTAGACTTAGTACAACCATCAACAACTGTAATATACGTACAAGGATCATCAGTGTTAGTTGCGCTAATTTGATTAATAGTTGCAAGAGGGTTATAGTTATTCGCGCTTGAGTCTGTACAACCATATATAGTTGGAGAATAAGCACAAGTACCATCATCTACAGTTGCTAAAGGATTGTAATTAAGTGCTGAAGCGTTTGTACAACCAGAGATAGGAGTAGGTATATAACTATTACTTACACCAAGCCCTTGTATTGCAAAGCTTGCTTGATCCCAATTATACCTTTCCTTTATTGGCATACTGCCATTAGTAATTGTTATTTCTTTACCTTTTATATAGTTAAACCATTTTCCTTCTTTTCCTATAAATTCATCAACACTTCCTTTTTCTTTATCTGTAAATATAGACTCAACATACCAACCATCTCTACTGTTTAAGTTGTAATATTGATCATCGCCTCTTTCTTCAAGAACTCTAGAATCACTACCTTCATAGTTAAGAGTTGTAAAAGATTTAATACTACCTGGTATATCATTAAGTATAGCTGTAAACGTAGAATAATGATTAGATGAATGAGAACCGTAAAAAGTGTTTCTATTTGCGGTTTCATCATGGTGTTTCCACAATCTTCCATTTTGAAATGTGTAATATTCGTTGGCGCAACTGATAGCATTTTCAGGTGTAAAAGACTTAAAACTAACCCAACCTCTTACATCTTCTCTAAAGGAAACAGTGTTGTTAACAGTACTATGACCTTTATCTAAAGTTATATTATATTCATTTTTTTTGTCATCATAGCTACCAATTAAATTTCTACTTAATTTTAAATTATCTGCAAACCAATCTTTCATACCATGATCAGATATAGGTGTTAAACCATCTAAAGATAATCTCATTACTTTACCTCTAACTTTATCAGTAAAATACGCCCTATATGCTTCAGCTGCAAAAGATTCTGGATTTTTAGAAATACCATATTCTCCAGAATAAGGTATTGTTGTTCCTAAAACTTTATTTGTAGCTGTAACATTAGAATCTCCATCAGCGTTAAATAAAGCATCTTTGTTTGCTTGTATTTTTAAAATTCTATCTTCACAGAGAGCTAATAAATCTCCACCTTGCCCCCAGCCTGCGTATAATTTTTGAATACTACCGTATGTAGGATTTATGTCTTTTGTTATTTTTTCAGCTTGTATAAACTGGTTTAAATTGTTAATCCCAGAGTTTGAATTATATAGTCCGGAATATATTAAACCATGTTTTCTTTGTTCTTCTTTATATGTTTCTTCTAAAGTAGAAGATGCTTTAGCGCCTTTATCTATTGTAACTTGATTAAAATCATCTCTTATTCTATTAGACTCTACTCCATTTCTAAAAGAATAACAATTATACCAATTTAAATCTATTTTATTTTTATGCACGTATCTATTTAACCTTATCTCAAATGATAAGTCTATACCTAGAAATATACCTACTGTTGGTGTAGTTATTTCTCCTGCTTGTTCTACAATATTTGCTCTTACACGGCTACCATCTGGTCTACTAAAAACAAGTTGATCACCAAATTGAAAGTTTGTAAAACCACATTGTACATTAAACTTTACCACATTATCACTCCAACCAACAACAAATACTTCGTCTTGAGTAAAGTATTCAATGTTTTGTATTATTTCGTTATTACGGTCTATATTAACTCTAGATCCAACAGGGGCAAAAATATAGTTTGTTTTGTGGTTTATTTGAACAGGATATGTACTATCTGATTCATAATATATATTTAAATCTTTATTTATTTTTGGTTCTGTTTCCCATATAGCTGGATCTTGCGCTACAACTTGATCACTATATATTTCCCAGTCTTCTTCTATAAAAATCATGCTTACGGGTGTAGTGGCATTGGCTCCATCGGTAGAGTTTATAGGATTAAAAGCAGAATCTTGTCTTGGGTCTTTGTCTATTTGTATTTTATATGTTACCCTTCTATTTCTTGGGTGACCCATTAAATTAGCTGCGTTTATATAGTCTTCCCAATG
>TARA_R100001463_G_scaffold68486_1_pt1 | contig 11786 bp, 11 predicted proteins | sample TARA_R100001463 | Tara Oceans TARA_R100001463 (sample SAMEA2622242) | marine metagenome | biome: marine biome (ENVO:00000447); feature: deep chlorophyll maximum layer (ENVO:xxxxxxxx); material: "saline water (ENVO:00002010), including plankton (ENVO:xxxxxxxx)" | depth 40 m
CCATAGTCTCCTATCTGAGCAAACACAAGTTCAGTAACAGCTTCAGCTTCAGCAGTTGTTTGTTCACTGGCTTTTTCGTTGCGCCTTTCAGCAAGAATATCAAACGCCTCTTGGCAATGAGGATATGATTTAAGCTCACTTTGCTTGGTACATTCAAATATTAAATCACCAATAGCATCATTAAATTCAAGAGTAAGGAATCTGTACTTTTCGTAATCGTTATCAAAATCTCTTGCGTATTCTTTGTGGACATACAGCTTCAATGCGCGAAGGAAGTCTGAATCGTCAGGAACAATATCGTCGTCACCATAAGATTGCTGCAATCCCTCCCACTCCACTACAAGTATCTCGTTAGAGTTAAGCCAAGGAGAAACCCAAAGCTTGCCTTTATCTAAAGCCCACCTACCAGTTACAGCGCGGTAATGTTTACTGGTTCCATTTGCTTCGTAATCACTTGATCCTTCCGGGTATTTAAACCCTAAAGGCAATGCTTCATAGTCTTTGTTTTCTGGAGAAAATACAGTTTTTAAATAACCTAAAGAATGGCAGTCTACATCTGTCTTGGTTGTCTGTTTAAAAAGCGCTGGATAGTCTTCGTCACCAGATTGTATTGTGTAAACCTTTCCTATTCTCCCCTTAGGAGCGTCAATTACAGTTTTGCCAGCTTGGAAATAAGTTGAACACTGAGGATACCGACTAATGTTTTTGGTCTGAAAACACGGAACATACCTCTGTATATGAACTAACCCAGAAGTAACGTTCTTTAACGCAGGGCCAGATATATTCTCTGGCAAACCTTCAGGCCAGATGTCGGCTTTCAGTTCTTCAACTAATTTCCTATACTTCATTTACTCTGCCTTTTTCCAGCCTTGGGCTTATAGTTTTCTGGTAAACTTCCCTCTTTCTCTGTTTTAGAAAAAACAGTTTCTTTTGGGTTAGCCGCAGTTGCAGCCTTTTGTCCTGACGAGGGGGGAGCGGGTGGTGTTACTGTGTCTGGTGCTGGATGACTGCCCCCAATTTCCTCCCGCCATTTTGTTTTTGATCCTGAGGAGAGCGTCTTTTTTTTTGATTCCTCATACTCGCCTTTACTTAAAGACCTTAAACCGTAAGAACCAAGATTAGACTCTAAAAATTCATTTAACTCTTTTTCTTCAGTGGCAAGATATCCTACCCCTGTATCAACTAACTCTTCAAAATTAACAAACTCCCCTTTATAAGGAATAGCATTTGATAGGTTTGACTTACTCCAATATTTTACAGACTTAGCAGCCATAGCAAATGTAGTATAGCAAAAAAGGGGGCAGTCTTGACAACTGCCCCCTTTGTAATATCTGGCCCAGTTATTCTGGGTGATTAATTATTAGTTACCGTGTAGCGGTGTCTGGTTATCAAAGTTCTCAATAACCAAGTTATCGCTAGGACACTCCACAATGGCAGTCCAAGTTTGAGAGTTAAGTGTAATCTCTCTAGTTGGGTTTTCCATTACACATGCGTAGTCACTGTTCACTTTAGACAAGTCATCTAAGTTTCCAGTGGTATGCACCTTGCGGTTTGAACCAAGAATACCCGGATAAACACCACCACCCAAGTCAAGAATCATCAAGAATCGACCTTGAGATCCCTTCTTAGCAGCAACTCCACTATGAACACCATCGACATTTTCTGCCGTAGTGAGCATATCATCAAAGAACTCATTGGTAATGATGTTCATTTGAACGCCAGCAGGGTTGTGCAGCATATAAGACTGGGTGTAGAACCCGCCAAACAGATTAGATGAACCAATGTCAGCATTTACATTATCAAGACCCTCATTCTTATAGTATTGAATCATCCCCTTGAAGATTGCGCGAGCGGTTTTAGTGTCAGTAAACACATCAACACTATCGGCTGGTTTGCCTTGGTCTTTTCGAGAACGAACAAGATCAAAGATTTTGTTAAACAAGTCTGATTCGAGGTTTAGCTGAGCGCCTTGCTTGTCAAACACTCGGTTACAATCTTGTAGTTGGCGATAAACACCAACTGAGTTTGCTTTATAACCAATAAACGACTGCTCAAGTCCAGAGGTAATCTCACTTGGGTTTGTTCCATCAACGCCCGGATAACTCTTAATTTGATCAAGGTTCTTATACCCAGAAAGAGTCTGGTTACTTGAGATTGGTTGACCCCAGAAGAATGCATTAACCCATTCTTTTTGGAATTGTAAACCAAGTTGTCGGTTTCTTTCCGCTAAAGGAACGTCACCGAACTTCTGGAAGAATTGGTTTGTGGCCATCATCTTCTCTAACCACTCCTTGTAGAATTGGTCAACACATGTTGTGTAACGGCTTGTTTGATACCAAAACGGAACGTGTTTCAATGTGTTGAGGGCTGGGCGATTTTCACACCATCTCTCAAAGTCATTAACATTATTTACACCTTGAACAACCAATGCTGTGTTAGCTTTAGATACCTCCTTTGAAGTACCAGAACCCATATCAGCGTCCCATGTTACAGCAGCACCATTGCCATAACCGCCAATAATCTTAACCTCAACATCAACGAATTCAGTATCAGAAGAAATATAAGCAAGGTTGCCATGCGCACACTTACCACCAACAGACTGAATAACCTCAAACTCTAAACGGAAAGAATTACCGCTAGTGTCTTTAGCAAACATGAATATATGAGCGCCCTTAGGGAAATACTGCGCCGTAATTGGCTGATTTCCGTTGGTTGGAGCTTTAAGCTTTAAGATGTTGTAGTTATCCGAATCACCGCCGGGTGTAGCAATTAACTGCCCATCAGCATGTTCCGCAACTAAAGCGTTGCTGGCATTAATAGACTTGTATTTATTGCCCGCAGCACCAGAAGTGTAGATACGCTCCACTCTCCAGTAGTTGTCCTTAATAATGTCTTTTTGAGAAGCAAGAATAAATGGGTCAATTTCACTAGATCCTCCTTGGACTGTCTTAGTGTTCACTAAGTTCCCAACAGATTTAGCTGAACTCATTAGCCAATCATACATTCCGTATTGACGTTGACCACAAGTCTTCAGCTCCATTTGTGCTGTGAGTAAGTGGTTCATATCACGATAGTTTCCAGCAGTGTCCTTAAAGATGTTGTCAAGGTCTGCTGGGGTTGCGAGGCCAATGTTAGACCTAGTTATCGTGCCGCAAGTGTTGTAGCTGTTCCAGATAGCAGCGGAAGCGTTACACTTTGAGTCCGACATGATGTTGGCTTGGTCAGTACCAAAGCCGCCATGCGGATTAGCTGGGGTCACGTTAGTTGTAGTGATCGCAGCGTTAGTTGCAGTATATTTTACAGTTGCCATAATATTTTCCTCCCGTAAAAAGAGTTAATCTATTATATCACCCCCAAAGAAACTTTTTTAAACTTTTTTGGTTATCAACATTTACATCCCCTGTTTCACCAGATGGAGATACGTTATGGGTTCCTCCAGATAAACTAGGACTTGATGGTTTATTATTGGTATTACTTGCCGAAGGTTGAGTTTGAGATTTCTTCTTAGGGGAACTTTTTTTCCCATTCACAAACTTTGAATAACGATCCAATTTTTCTTTTTCAGTTTTAATTATATTGTTAACTGTTTGGCCAAGATCGTTCACATACATTGATTTAATGTGGCTTGGCTCTAGCCTCCAATGCTGCTCTCTTTGTTGAGGACTCATAGACATCCACCTTTCAGTAGTAGCAAACTGTTTTCCGTTATGATTCTTTTGAGATGAGGGTAATGATGCAATCTCTTGTTCTTTCCCAAGGGCATAATCCACTATCTCTTTGTGAACAGGATTATTTATATCAATGCCAAACCTACGTTCTTTGTGTGAAAGCTTTTCAAGTTCATAGAGATGCTTTTCGCTATTTCCGATAACGTTATTAATAGCATCGTGAGCAATAGGGTCAGTATCTTTAAGAGCGTCTCCTCCTTGCTCTTGGACTACCTTGAGATATTCATCCCCTACTGACTTAACTACAGCAGCAATACTTTCAGTAGTACCCGCATTCAACTCATCTTTTATTTGAGTCTCAGTAACTTGAGATTTAATTGATTCTAACTCAGACTTATAGCGCTGCTCAGATTCGGCAACAATCTTCTTAGCTCTCGCTTGTATTCTTGCATCATCAAAATCAGAATCGTCAAACTCTGGCATTGAACTATCAATAAAATCTGAGTGTTCTTCATCTGTAGCATCAAACCTAACACCCGGATTATCAGAAGACCACTGACGTTTATAATTGTTTAATTCTACAAGATACTCTTTATATTTAGACCTAATACCCTTGTACTTAGGGTTGGATTCCATCTCAGAAAAAACCTCAAGATCAGCACTATTAAGAACTTCGATCTCATCTGCTTTAGGCTTTTCTACTTTATCTTCAACGCGAGGAGAATCTTGAGCGGCATTAGCTACAGATGAAGCTGTCTCTCTGATAATGTCCTTAATATCTTCTGTGTCGAAATTCTTCTTAGCTCTCTTCTTTCTAGGCTTCTTAGGTTTATCTTCAGATTTTTCTTCTGGTTCTGTCTCATTATCCGATACGACTTCCTCATTAGAAGCTTCAGGTTCTTCGGTTCGCTCCTCTTCTTGAGTTGGCTCTTTAAACCCAAGCCTTTCCATCATCTTAGAAGCTGCTTCCTCAGAAGGGGTTCTGCTTTCTTCTGTTTCTGGAGCCTCCTGTATTGACTCTTCTGGTGAATCTTCTTGGGCTTGCTCTGGCGGAGACTCCTCTCTTTGAAAAGCAGGGACAGTGTTGTTGACGTACTGTCCTGATATTGCACCCAGTGGATCTCCATCTGGATTGACTTGTTGTTTCTCTTCCGTTGCTGAAACAACGGACATGAATTTAGGTGGAGATTGCAACTCCACTTGCCGATCTATTATTTCTGATGCCATAACAGTTCTTCCGTTACACTTATTTCAGTGTACAAAAAATTATAGTCACCCTTTTTAATTGAATCTATAAGCTCTAACATTTTTTTTAAATCCCATGCTTGATGGGATAAAATCCTAGCCTCTCCTAATTTTCTTTCATCCTCATTTGCTTCAATAAGTAAACGAGAGGACTCTTCTTGTAGTGAGGCGATCTTTTGATGTATTAGTTTGTTAAAGAAAGAAGCCTCATCTTGTCTCAGCCAACTCTGGAGTTGGATTAACTTGCTGTCCTCCACCGGGGACTTGGACACTTGAATCATACTGTTCTTGTTGTGGCGGCTGCGGAGGTTGCAGCGCATCTAATATCTGATTAATTGCTTGTGTGTTCTGCTGAGTATTTTCTGCCAAAGGTTGAATAGTTCCACTAACTTCCTCCATAATGGATGCTTTTATTTGCTCAGCAATCTGAACCATTTGTTCTTGCTGCTGTTCTCCCCCTTCAGAAACTTTTTGTAGTTTAAAATCTTTAGGAAGTCCCATCATATTCCCCATCTGATTAATAACATCAAGCACTTGATCGATACCAATCGTTTGTCGAACTTCTGGATCTCCTATTATTACTTGATAAAGCTGAGATAAGGCATTAGCCATAGCACTGTCAGAAACCCTATCTAAAGCATCCCTGTAAGAACCAATAGACTCAAGATCAAGGGCAGTCTTCTGTCCTTTAACACGAACAGATCCTGACCTATCGTCATCTTTTTCGGTAACGGTAAATCCTAATTCATTTAGTGCATCAACAGTGTTCTGAGAGTTAATTGTAGCGTAAACTTCATCTTCCCCGTAAGCCATTAACCCTTTATAAAGTTGCTCTTTCCAAGCATTCATAGCGTCATCAACTCCAGTAGCGGTAAAAGCCAACCTAGTTGTTGTTGTTGAAGCTATTGTTCTAACTTCTTCTGCGGTTTGTTCATGGCTTGCAACCTGAGCTATCTCTTGTGCTGAAATAACAAGCAATCTTTCAAGCATATCAATTACCTGACGCATTGCCCCAACAATTCCGTTAGTATCAAGCGATGTAAACCTAACACTATTGAAGGCTTCACGAACATCTGTCTGTGCAAACTTCTGCTGCCTAGAGCTAAAAGGTAAAAAGTTTAAAGTTCTAAATAATTTTTCACCCCAGTTTTGAAGTTTTGATATTACATCGCCACTTACTTGATCTGTGTCTACAAACGTAATATTTGCTAGGTTTTGCTTAACTGACAAGAGGTATTGGGTTAAGAGGTTTCCGATCTGGTCTTGAAACGGAACAATCTCCATGCTTAATGAAGCATTAATTGAACGGCCTTCATCCGGGTCATAAGCATAGTAAACAACTGGGCAATAAGGAATCGGAGCAGCGTGTAAGACAGTATCATCATTAGCAAGACAGAAACGAAACCATACAGGATGATCATAATCACCAAGGCCATACTCAGATGGAATGATCTTTTCAAAGTATTCAGTAATGAGTACAGCTTTGTCATCTTCAGCTTTGCTATAATATCTATCTAATTCTTTCTCTCTATCCAAAAGACCAACCCCTCTAGAGCTAGACGGAAACTCCATAGTACATGGAGATACTAATTCAAGATAAGTTTTTGCGCTTTGAAGTAAGTCGGAAGTTTTTCCATAGTTAATCTTATCAGTATTCCAAAACATTTTGTTTGTCCTGATATCACCGTAACGCATAATCCTCCAGTAACCAGCAAAAGAACAACCAGAATCAGTGTTAAAAGTTGTTGGCCTGTGAGCTTGGTCAAAGAACGTTCTACTTGGGTGAGGCATGTGGTATCTTATACCTTCACGAACATACCTTTCCTTTTCTTCTCCATCCGAATTGATAGATACTTGCTTTTCTGAATGCCATTCTTCTTGAGGGAATTGCATACACCACCCATAATGCAACATCTGAAAAATACTTTGCTTCAAGACTTCGTTGTAACCATAGCTATTTGTAATAGCTTGAACCCTATCTGTAATTATCTCCTCTCTTAGTTTGTTTACAGTAGTATGTTTACCCATCTCATACTTAAACAAAGGGTACTGTCTGCGATCATTGTACATTCTTGCCCAACGAATAGTAACGTAGCTTCGGACAATAGGAACAAACACATTAAAAAATACTGGTATATTTAAAGCCTTCTTAGTCCCTTTTGAATCTTCAACCTCTTCAAGCATTGAAGTCAAACCCCAGTCATTTACTGCATTAGTTACAGTTTCATCATCTAAGTCTTTATTTAGAATTGAGTTAGCAAGTGTCGGGCTTACTTGTTTAAATGGAGCATCCCAAGCTAGGTCTAAAGCATGATAGATCTTATGATTCTTTATGCACCACTGTAACCCATCATCTACTCTATCTCTAATCTTATCCAGAAGAGGCATAGCATCATCTGGGACATCTCGGTCTTCTCCTCCGAAGATGTTTTTGAGATTGTCTGTGGTTACACCACGCTTATTTAAAACATTTAAATCAATCATTAGACTATTTTAGGGCTATTTTCCATTAGCCGTTGCTTGTTATATTCTAACACAACTCTATCTCTGACTGCTCGCGGGACTTTTTTCCAGACCTTAACATAAACAAAAGAGTCTCCGACTCTAGTAACTTTATCAAAATAGGTTAAACTGCGAAGGCCGTTCCCTTTAGACGGAGAACAGCCATTCAAACTAAAATCCAAATTCAAAGTACAGTCAGGATTATCAGTTATTGTTATCTCAGGCTTCACCCTTATTCAGAAGAATAGCAATTGCTTTAGGTGTTTCACTGTCATCCCCCTCAACATCTTCTGAAGTTTCTTCCTCTTCTTCGTAATCTTCTCCATATTTTTCAATACTCTGAGGATTAACTACTCCAATTAAAGAGCCGTTCTTTTCTTCAACGGTAATCTCCATAGTTAAGGAATGAGTTTCGCCGGGATCACACTCAGCTAAGGCTTCCCTCATTTCTGGTGTACTTAGGTCTATAGTAACTTGATTTGCCATAATGCCCTCTATTCGTTTACATTAGCACACATATGCCGTTAGACGCTAGTGGCTACTGGTATCCATCAATAAGCCCTAAACAGTTAGAAATATTCAACTGCAACAAAAGATACCTACTTGTGAGTGGCCCTCGCTACTCCAGTAAGACTATAGGAGTATTACATAGATTAATGAGACACTGTTGGGAGACCAAGAGTGGTCGAGTCGGAATCTTTTGTAAGACAATCAGAAACGCAAAGTCTGGAGTGTGGAGCGATTTAATAGATATCATTATTCCAGAATGGGTTGAGAACCTTGAAGGATTTGAACTTACAGTCCCACCAAAAGTAGATGGTGTAACTAAAATGCACTACATGAGGATATCAAACATCCACGGAAACGAAACAGAAATACAACTACATTCACTAGATAACGACCATGATATCGAGGAGAAGATTAAAGGCACTCGGTTCTCTATGATATTCTTCTCAGAACTTTCAAACTTTAAAGACAACTGTGTGTTTACGATCAGTAAAGGACAGTTACGTTTACCCGGATTAGATTACGGTAGACATCAGTGGATAGGAGATACAAACCCAGCAGAAGAAGGAACAAGCTCATGGATATACAAGCTGTGGTATGACGATCCAAGTAAAGAAGACCATCCAGACCCTGAATACGCCAGTCAATTTGCAATCATAGAATCAATGATTCACGACAATCCATACCTATCTGAATGGGATAAAAAAGATTTGATAGCAACATTTAGGGGAGACCCAGAAATGTACGACAGATATGTCTTAGGAAAGTGGACTGCAAGCAGCACCGATTCTCACTTTGGGAAAGTGTTTAAACCAGATATCCATGTTATCGGGGATGTGGAAAGCCCAATAGAAGATGAGTGGGAAGTTATTCTTCCATCAGATGGATGCACTGAACTTATAGGAGGCTGGGATTTAGGAGACAGAAATCATGCTTTCCATATTATGGAAAAGATAGAAACGGTTAACGGTATAAGGTGGTCGGTTTTGGATGAGTTAGTAGTTTTACACGCAGACGTAAGCTTAGAAGACTTTGCTGGGGAGGCTCTTGATAAGATAGAAAAGCTAGAGGAGTATATTGGAAACCAAGTTAGATGGACTCACTGGTCAGACAACTCATCAATGATTAGGTACAGAGCATCTGCAAACACATACGACCATAGGGTTATAGCTGCTGCAAGTGATGGCAAAATAAACCTAATAGGAGCGCCTAAATTCAGTGGATCAGTCAGGCAGAGAGTAAAACTAATAAAGGATTTATTAATGCAAAACCGATTACATGTTAGCGCACACTGCCAACGAACAATCGAAATGTTAAAGTTTTTAAGAAAGGGAAAGTCCGCTGGCCAGTACGTCACATCTGACGACAATAAGCACAGCTTTGACTCTTTGAGTTACGCTTTGATTGGTGAAATGAGTTCCGACCTGATAATATCCAACGCTCCGACAAGCGGAAAAATTGGCTTAACTTCCGTCCCACTTTAATCTTAGGGGACTTAAACGGATTTCTTTTTGCCACTTTTCTTTTATAAGATCATTACCATTTAACCTTATGCGACCAATATCTAGCACTTAATTTTGAAGGGCTGCTATCTTGAGCATTATGCCTTGCGTAATAGGATTTTTTCCTAGCTTTATCTTTAGCAGATTTAGGGTTTTTACCCGCACCACTTACTCCTTGCTGCCCAAATCGCACTGTCTTTATCTTGTCACCATCTTTCGCAACAACAACATGAGATTTAGTTTTATGGTTCGGTGTTCTTTTTGGTTTGTTGTACCCGCTTACTCCCACCTTTGCTAGTCTTGGATCTTTTTTCTTTGATGCCATTTTGAGTTTTCTTCTTTGTTGTTTTCTTTTTAACCAGTTTTACTTTTTTTCTAGTTGATACTCTAGGTTTGCTAATTTTTTGAGTACTGCCTTTGTCCACTCTGGGGCCGCTTTTGCAGCATCTGGAAACTGAGGATGTTCCACCATCTCTTCCACATTGTTCAGCTTCGTCGTCGCACACCCCTGATTCAGTAAACTTATCAACAGCATCATTGATAAAATCAAGTTTCTCTTCATATCTCTTCTGAGCTTTTCTTTCTTTTCGGAATTCATCTACCTTTAGAAAAAGCCGCCCCAATATAGGGACGGCTTTGATTAAAGAGGCTATCAGTTTAAGGATGCCCATTACACTTTAACAGTATTAAGCTTCCCCGTTTGCAGCCTTCTCCGCTTTCTTTACGCCGTGGCGCAAGAACAAAGCAAGCAAGCTTGTTATAACAACATTTGCAGCAGCACCTAACTCAAGTTCACCAGTAAAATAACCAGCGACCCCAGCAATTGCTCCAGTAACAGCAGTCCAAAACGTTTTTGATTTAATCATTTCTTCTTACGATTTTTTGATTTAGGTTCATTAACTTCAACTGCTCCTAACTTAACAACAGTAGTTCCTACTTTATTTGTAAGAGTTAATGAAGGGAAAGGAACGTCAATGGCTAAGTAAGGAACTTTAAAGAAAAGTCCTTCAGGAGAAACTTTAGCATCTGGAACAGTTCCAGCTTTTGCACCTAAGCAAAGAGATGGAATCGGCCAGCTAAGCTTTTGCCCGAACAGTTTAACATTAGGGGTAGGTTTTAACCCTGCCCCAAATAAACTACTTGCACTGGCATTAGACGTTAGCCCGAATAATACCCCGATTAGTAACACACAACTTAATGATGTTTTCATTTTGATTTCAGTAGGTTTAATATTTTGAGTATAATATAGACGAGTGTAGCAACACTAATGGCTACTTTTAGTAGAATATCTATTTGAAGCATCCAGTTTCCTATACCAAGCCCCGCAGATGCGAAGACCTTTATGTCGTCTATAGCTCTCATCCATTACCCTTCAGACTCCCCTGAGTCAGGCATTTCTATTTCTGGAGCAGGGCCATCTGTAAGCCCTAGCTCGGAAGCAACTATTTGAGCTGCTTGCTTAACTTGATCGTGTTCTGCCGCAGTTAGTCTTGCTTGAGCCGCAGCGTTAAACAGAATCTGCACAGCAGTCTGTACTTGTTGGTCTTTATTATCATCTGCCATAGGCGGGATCATTGTAGCACTTTCTTTAAATATGTGGCAATATTCATAAACAACAATATCTGGGCCAGTTATTTACTCTTACTACATTCACCCTTGCAAGTATCCTCAAAGCAGTCTTTGTTGGTACACATTAGGTCTTCTTTCTTTTAGTGTTCGTAACTCTCCTCGGCTTCCCCGCTGGCTGACCAAGACGCTTCTTCTCTCCTATCTTCTTTTTCTTCTCAGCAGCCGACATCTCCCCGCTAGTCTTTGGGGTAGAAGCATTCACACGCTTAGACGGTCGGCAGTATGGTGTTCCACGCTTCTCCCCCTTAGAGCGCCCACACTCCTTGCCCGTCTTAACGTCCTTCCACTTCTCCTTGTGCCAGCGGCGCAGACCACCAGAGTAAGCCATTACGACCACCTACCTCCCTTTTCCTTATACCACTTAGCGGCATAAGAGTTAGAGTAAGCTGAAGGGTGAACCTTGTACTTTTTCTTGGCCTCGGACTGCGCCCTTGACCAAAGAGAAGGATTACTTGGCTTCGGCTTCTTCTGAGCTTTCTTCTTCGCTGCCATCAGCATCACCTTCCGCTTCTGAAGTGTCTTCCTCAACTGGCTCAGGTATTGGATCAGGTTCAGGGGTTGGTTCCACAGTAGTATCAACAGTTATTTCTGGAGACTCAAAGTCCTCCACGTTTTTAGGTTGAGCTTTCTGTGCTTCTATTTGAGAATCCAAACTAGCGATCCAATTGTTGTCAGCAGCGAACTGCGACACTAGAGCGTTTGCTTGCTCTTTGAACTCGTTAAGCATTGGCAT
>TARA_R100001463_G_scaffold3240_1_pt1 | contig 11780 bp, 5 predicted proteins | sample TARA_R100001463 | Tara Oceans TARA_R100001463 (sample SAMEA2622242) | marine metagenome | biome: marine biome (ENVO:00000447); feature: deep chlorophyll maximum layer (ENVO:xxxxxxxx); material: "saline water (ENVO:00002010), including plankton (ENVO:xxxxxxxx)" | depth 40 m
TAAGGTAAAATAGTATATGAAGAAAAAGTACAAAAGAGCAGGTACTAGTTCTGAACGTCAAGACTATCGCAAAGGTGGTCAAGTTTCTAAAGATGGTCCAAGAAAAAAATTATTTACTGGTAGTGGTGGATATGGAACTTCCTTTAGTCAACAAATGGCTCAAGCCTATAGTTCAGACCCTCTTAATTTAAATATAAATACAGGACAAATACAAGTACGAGGACAACAAATGGCAATGACAGAAGAACAAAAAGCAGCTAGTAGAGCTGAATTAGAAAAAGCTAAAGCAGGTCAAGTTCCTGTGGCTGGTCAAGTACCTGCTGTTCAACAAGTAGATGCTAATATGCCACAGCAGACTACTACAATGCCTACGGCTACTACTGTAGGTCAAACTCAAGTTGCTACAACTCCTGCAGAACAAGTTACAACTATACAACCTCCGCAAACTGTAACTACTCCTACAGTTGCTCCAGTTAGTACTATTCAACCTGCACAAATAACTCAAGCTCCTACTGTTACTGCTGCACAAACAACACTAGCTGATGAAGAACTTGCTAAAATTGCAGGAGTAAATAGGATACAACCTATTGACCCTGCTAAAGTAAAAGTAGAAGAGGGAGCAGTTGCTCAAAGAGTAGTAGGTCAAATAAGTCCACAGTCTATCGCTACTGCAGCTCAAGCAAGTGGTACAACATTAGCAAGAGTTACTAGAGCTAAAAAACAATTAAGAACTGCTGGATTGGATGAAGCAACAATTACTGCATTAGGAGATAATCCTGAAGCACTAGAAGATAGACTAACTGATTTTACTGAAGCACAGAGAGGTGTAATTGAAGGTTTACCACAAGAAGCCTTAGTAAGTAATCAATTAGATACTTTATTAAAAGGAATTGAAAATGGTGAAATACCTACATGGGCACAACCTGCAGTAACAGCAGTAGAGCAAATGTTAGCTCAAAGAGGTATGTCAGCTTCTACAGTGGGTAGAGATAATTTAATAAATGCTATAATACAATCTTCAGTTCCGATTGCTCAAGCTAATGCTCAAGCTATACAACAGTCAGTAGCACAAGAAAAAACTTTAATAAGTCAAGAAGCTTTAGCTAATGCTCAGTTTCAACAACAAACAGCATTGCAAAATGCTAACAATGTTTTTAGATTAGACTTAGCACAATTTACTGCTGACCAACAAACTTCTTTAGCTAATAGTAAATTTTTACAAACTGTTTCATTACAAAATGCTACAGCAGAACAACAGGGCGTTATTCAAAACGCTGTATTAATGTCTCAAGCAAATATTGTAGAGGCTGATGCAAATACAAAGTTAGCTATACAAAATGCAAAATCTTTTTTATCAGTAGACTTAGCCAATTTAAATGCAGAGCAACAAGTAAATATATTAAGAGCTCAACAAGACCAGCAAAGAATGTTAACTAATCAAGCTTCGCAAAATGCTGCTGCACAGTTTAATGCTACCAGTACAAATCAAACAGAGCAATTTATGGCTAACTTATCTGCACAAATGAATCAGTTTAATGCAGCTCAAACAAATGCTATTTCTGAATTTAATGCTACTCAAGCTAATGCTGCTGCAGCTAGAGATGCTGGTAGAACTGCAGAAGTAAATAGATTAAACTCACAACTAGCTACACAGATTGACCAGTTTAATGCTAATCAAGATTTTGCTAGAAATCAATGGAATGCACAGAATGCTGCTGCCGTTGAGGCTAGTAACATTCAATGGCGAAGACAAACTAATACTGCAAACACTGCAGCACAAAATGCAGTTAATTTACAAAATGCACAAAATGCTTTTAATCTTAGTAGTCAAGCACAAGCTTTTATTTGGCAAGAGCTTAGAGACCAAGCTGACTTTGATTTTAGATACGCAGAAAATCAAAAGCAAAGAATTTCTGCTTTATTAAATACGGCTTTAGCTGCTGACCCTAATAGTTATAAAGATACTACAGGTTTAGAAAGTTTAATAGTTGCGTTATCAGACGATGTAACATAGGAGAATATAATGGGAATACTTGATGACATAAAAAAAGCTGGAAAAAAAATATATGGTGGTGTTAAAAAACAAATTAGCACTGTTGCTAAAGGAGTTAAAAAGGCTGTTAATTTAGTTAAAAAAATTCAAAAGAAAACTTTTAAAGGAGTTAAAGAACTAACTAGAAACAAATATGTACGGCTAGGTTTAATGATAACAGCAGCCGTTATGTTACCCGGAGCTATTGCTGCTTTACCTGCTTTATCAGGATTAGGAGTAACTGCTGCTGCCGTGGCTACTGGTGCAATCAGTGGTGCAGTAATGGGAGCAGGTGGAGTTGTTATGGCTGGTGGTAGCTTTAAAGATGCTTTAAAAGCTGGAGCATTCGGTGCTGCAACTGGAGCTGCTTTAGCTGGAATTGGTTCAAAAATTAAACAAGCTCAAGCTGCAAAAGCTGGAGGAGAAAGTCTTGATTTGACTCAAGGTAAATTAGATGCTATGGGAGCAGACGGCACTTTAGATGCTTCAGCTTATGGTGATAATTTTGCTGAAAATTTAACTGACTACCAAGAAATGAGAGAAATAACAGGAACAGGGCAAATAAGCACAGACGTGACTGCACCGACAGATGTTTCTGCAGCTATAGCAGATTCAGGATTAGTAGCAACTCCTAGAGGAACTTTAACAGACGTAAATCCTTTAAACCCGGACACTGTATTTATGGATGAAATAGGTGCTACTTTTACTAAGACTGCTGATGGATTCAAACCTATATCAAGTTTAAATACTTATACTGTGCCTGAATTAAAGTTAGATGCTGCTAATATTACTGACTTTACAGCCGACATAGGTTTTGATGGCGTAGCTTCTCAAGATTCTGTAAGAAATATGCTTTCTGAAACTATTAAAATTCCAGCAGCTAAACCATCTTTTGGTGAGTTTGGTGGGCAATTAATTGATAAGATTAAAGATTCTTTTAGTGCTGATAATGTAGTCGATGGAGTTTTTGACTTTGGAACTGGTATGTTAGGCTCGGCAGCCGAAGGATTTATTTCAGATAAACTTTCGGATGACCCTATACAGTCTGGTATTCCAGCAACAGCTCAACAGTATGGAGCAGGAATGGCTAGTCAATCTCTTCAATTTCCTGCACTACCGGTAGGTATAGACCCAATCGCACCTTATCAAACTTTAACTTATGGTTCAGGAGATATGAATGCAATGGGCGGAGACCTGCTTAGACAACAAACATTACCAATACAGGTGACATAATGGCAGAACAAAAAATAAATCCTTTAAATAGGAAATTTATTAAAAGCAATTTATCAGATGCGATGATACAAAGTGTATCAGATGTTGCTGAAGCAGATATTGATATATCAGAATTAGTAGATGCAATAGACAAAGAACCTACTAAATTAATAGCTGACGGTAAAACATCTGAAACAGCTTTAAATCAACTAGCAAATGATACTATAAAAGGTGTAGCAATTCCCGGACAATCATTAGTTAATGACCCTGAAAATCCTTATCCTTGGGAAAAACCTGCAGAGTTTGCTAACCCTAGAGATGCTTTAACTTCTATCACTGCAGATATTTTAAACCCTGAAGCAATGAAAGGTATTATAAAATCTTTAGCAGATGGAGTTGCAGTAACTGATATTACTAATACAATCTTATATACAAAGTTTGTTAATGGCGAAATAAATCCTGACACTATGTTATTATTAGCAGAGCCTATCATGTATACTGTAATGTCAATAGGTTCTGAAGCTGGTATAGAATATAATATCGAACCTAATGATATTGGTGAAGCTGATGAAGTTGAAGTAAATGAACGAGTAGTACAGTTTAGAAAAGCTGCTGAAGATATTAGAAGTAAAAAACAAATTACTGATGACAATAAAGATACAGCCGTTGCTAGAGCAGAAGAAGTGGTAGGAAAAAATTTACTAGATAAAATAAAAGATAAAGGTCCAGAAATGAGAAGCTTACTAACTAAGCAAGAAGAGGTGGTGTAAAATGTCAGAAGATTCAAGAAAAAAATTCTTTAGTGGTGCAGTAGTCGATGCAGCTATGCAAAAAGACTTTAATACATTTAATAGTTTATTAGCAAGAGGTAAAAGTAGTAATGTAAAAGAAAGGAATCAAGGTTACTTAGTATCAGGTTTATTATCTTTTTTTAAAGGAAAACAAAAAAAATTACAACAAAAATTATTAAAAAATCTTACAGGATTAGATGCAGCTTTTAAAGAAGAATCAACGTCTAGACAAACTATTTATGATAAAGAAAATGAAAATAGAGATTTTTATGATAAATATTTAAAAAATCCAGAACAAGGTATAGTAGATTATGCTGAAATGATTTACAACAATGACGAATCTATAAAGCAAAGTAATGTAACTTTTAAAAATAAAAGCGAACTAACTGACCCAAATGCTAAATTTTTAGCTGACCAATTATGGGAAGAATCTAAAAAACAAGCTAAAATAGAATTAGAAGCTATGAAGGACAATCCTTTAATAACTTCAAGAACTTTTCAAGAGTATAATAAAGCCTACGATGATGCTTATAAAGCAGAATATGCTCGATTAGAAAATGACCCAACTCAATCTAGTTTACTAGCTTCTGCTGCAAATAGTATATTTCCATCTTGGTTTGATGACAGAAAAGCAAAATTACAAAGTTCTGTAGATAAAGCAAACTTTGTGGTAGAGATGCAAGAAGAGGAAGAATTGTTTAATCCTGCAGTTGCTAGTTATTTAGCAGCACAACCAAAGCTAGATAAAACTAGAGCTTTAGAATTTATTAATACTAATTATGAAGATAAGGTAAGTCCAGAAATACTAAATCAAATGGAACAAAGTATTACTAAAATGAAAGGTGAGGAAGGAATTACTTCAGATGAAATACTTGGAATAGCATTATCTAAAGTAAATCTTAACAGAAATAATAAAGATGAGTTTACAAAAAAAATAGAAACGGCACAAAGATTGTTTGATGAACGATGGAAAAGAAGTCCTACAACTGGAGGAGTAATTCCACAAGAAGGAGATGACCTTTTTGCTGCTTACAAAGAAGAATCAAAACAATTTATAAATCTGATGGTTCTTGAGCCTGACGAAAAAATAAGAAAAGTAGCATTAACAGTAATGAAGCTAAATAGTCCATCAACTGACCCGAAACTAATACCTGTACTTGAAAGACAATTAGTTAGTTATACTCCAGACCAGATGCTTGAAAGTACACTGCAAAGTGCAACTCTTTATCTTAATAATCCTGCAAATGAATCCGATATACAAGCTACGATTAATTATGAAAAAGATTTAGATAATCCAAGATTTAAAGATAAGACAAGTTTTGAAGAATTTTATTATAAAAATCTTATGTCAAATCACGGCAGACTTCTAGAGATTAAAAAAGCTAGAGCAAACGAACTTAGAAATATAGATAAACAATAAAAATTAATTATGCAGAATCCATTACTATTCATGCAGCTATGGGATAGAGCTAGTGAAGACCAAAAAAAAGAATTTAAAAGAACAAGTATAGGAGCTGGTTCTGACGTTGTAAGAGAAGGCATTGAGCTTTACCGACTTCTTGATGAACCTACTAAAAAAGAAGCAGCGAGAACTGAAGATTTTTTAAATACACTTTATAGTAATCTTGTAGGTAAAGAAAACGTTATCCAAGAAGAACGTCAAGGTAAACTGGTAACTAATATAGCTGAACCAGAGTCAGGAGTAAATCAAACTATTAGAGAGATGACTGCTTTTACGGGCTCGATGATAGGTGTTGGCAAACTTGGTTTACCTTTAAAAGGTTTTAAAGCTGTTCAAGCTGCTACCAAAGCTGCACCTAAAGCAACTTCTACTGCAGGATTTATTGCTCAAGGAGAAATAGCTGCACAACTTTCTCTTAATCCCAACGAAGAAAATCTTGTTAATATGTTTGCTAGTTCTCTAGGAGCAGTAATAGATGATGATGGTTATTTTTCTGCAATAGAAGACTATTTATTAGACCCAATCAAATCTACTGAAAACAAAAGTGAATTAGAAAATAGAATTGGTTTATTAGCAGAAGGTCTACTTTTAACTGGTCTTGTAGGTGGTGCTGTTAAGGTAGGTAAAGGTGCTTACAATCAACGTGAAAATGTTGCAAATAATATAGTAAATGTTTTAAATAAAATTAAATCAAAAGGTAGAAAAGCAAGTCAAGATTTTCTTAAAGTTATTAAATCTACAAACAGTGCAAAACGAACTTTACAACCTCGTAAAGAAGCTGCCCTAAAAGCTAGACAAGAAGCTGGGGATTTAGGAGACATAGAAGGTTTAGAAGATAATTTTTTAGGTCTTTCTAAATTTTCAGACAGACCAGCTATAAAAAGAATTTCTAATTTTTTAGCCAGAACTTTCACAGCTAGAGGTGGAATGACTAAAAAAATGTTTGAGACCGATTTTAAATTTAAAGGTCTACAAAATAAATGGGATAAAACTATTGAAAACAATATGTTAAATTTCGATAGTGCTTTACAAACAATTTACAAAGCTACCAAGGATACCAGTGAAAAAGTTTTAGAAGATATAAATTATTTATTGTTTACTGATTTTAGAGTTCCGGGTATTGTCACTTCAAGAGGAACAAAAGCTCCTGTTAGCCAGAGAGAAACTTTTATAAAAAAATTAAATCAGTTTCCAGAAGAAGCTAGACAAGCTATTTTAGATGCTAGAGATTTACAAGATAATTTAAGTAGGTTATTATTAGATAGCCCATACATCAGTGCAAAAGATAAAAAAATTGTTTCAGACCAACTAGGTATTTATGTTAGAACAAGTTATAAAAAGTTTGAAGACCCTAATTACATACCTACTGACAAAGTAACTGCTGCTGCTAGAGCTTTTATAAGACAAGATTTAATTAATAAAAATGCCAATAAAAAAAATCCTTTAACTGAAGCTGAAATAAACGATGAAGTAGAAGTAAGAATGGAAGACCTTGCAGGTGGAGAAGGTAAATATGCAAAAATAGTACGAAGGCAAAATAAATATAAAGGCGTTAATAGAAATTTACTAGATAAAAAACTACAGCTTCCTCAAGAAATAAAAGATTACTATGGAGAAGTTACAAATCCTTTAGAAAGTTTAAGTATTTCTTTAAATAAAATTAGTAGGTTTGTAAATGATTTAGATTTTTATGATGAATTAAATAAAAATGGTAAGGATATTTATTTTCACGATAAACCTAGAGCAGGTTTTAACGTACAAATACCGACAACAAAACAAGCTAAAAAAGACTTTAAAAGTAAACAAGCTAAAGCAGATGCAGAAATAATACAACCTTTTGGAGCTTTATCTGGAAAGTACACCAGTCCTGAACTAGCTAGATATTTTACAGAAAAACAAAAATACAATCAATGGTTTGATGGCGAAGGTGGGGTTTTTAACCAGCTATATCAAGCAATGGCTCTTGTAAAAGGATTTACTCAAAAAGCTGCAACTGTTTGGAACGTACACACTCATGTTCAAAACGTTCTTGGTCAAGCAATGGGTACACTTGGTCAAGGAGCTTTTCCAAGTATAAAAAGTTTTACTAGTACTGCTAAAGTTGTTGCTAGAGATTTAGCGAGTAAAACGGATAAAGAACAACAAAAATATGTTGAAAAATTAGCAGGGTATAATATTTTAAATAAAGGTCCAATAGCTAGAGAAATAAATGCTCTAATGAAAGATGTTAGAGATAATGGTTTAAAAAGTCCTTTTGCTTTTATAACTGAGCCTGTTCGTAGAAATAAATTATTAAAATCTGCATCAGATAAAGTTAAAAAATCAATAGACGGTATTACTGATTTATATATTGCAGAAGATGATTTTTTTAAAATTCTTTTATATGAAGTAGAATTAAAAAACCTTAAAAAGTTTAATGATGCTTTACCAGATAACTATAATGGCTTTTATAAATTTACAAGTGAAGAAGCTATAGAAAGAGAAGCAGCTAGAAGAGTTGTTGGCGGACTACCTAACTATGATATAGTTCCTGAAAACTTACAGCTCCTAAGAGCCAACCCACTTATTTCTCAATTTTTTTCTTTCTTATCTGAATCAACTCGTATAGGTTTTACCACCGGTATTCAAGCTGCACGAGAAATTAAAATTGGTAAAGATTTAATGCAAGAGGGCTTTGATGAAGCAGGTTCTATTATATTGAAAAGAGGAACAAAAAGAATGGCTGCTTACACTACATTAGGAACAGGTGGAGAATTTGTAAAATATGGACTAAAATATGGAGTACCCGGAGGAGGAGCTGTAGTTGGGTATCAAGCTATTAATAGGTATATTTCTGGTATAGATGAACAACAAGAAAAAGATATAAAATCTTTTGTAGCTCCTTATGCTAGAAACGATAATTTAGTTATAACTATTAATAAAGAAGGAACTCCTCTTATTTTTAATACAAGTAGATATGATTTTTATGACTACCCTAATAAAATAGTAAGTTTTATCCCTAAACTTATTGAGGAAGGATATGATATAGAAGGAAATGTAAAGCAATTATTTTTTGATTATAGTCAAGAAATGCTAACTCCATTTTTCGGAACTACTATGACTCCAAGTACAGGAATTGATTATATTGCTAGAAATGGTAGAGATTCTGAAGGAAGACTTATGAGAAATCCTTTTAATAAAACTAAAGTATATGATACTGCTGCAGGTCTTTTAGACCCAGCTAACATGCAAATTTTTGTAGCAAATTTAACGAAAAATTTTATTCCGGGAACAGCTAAAAGCATACAAAGATATGTAAATAATTATGGTAAAGATGAAACTAAATTTAATCAAGAAATACATAAAGGTAAAGAAATTATTAAATTATTAACTGGTATAGGCGTTACAGTTTTAAATAAAGAATACATGACAAATGTATATGAAATGAATACCAATAGTTACAGTAGAGATTTAAGTGCAAGAAGAGGGTTATTAGCTAACGCTGCTAGTAATGCAGAATCTAAAGAAGATTTTATTGAAAATTATAAAGATATTCAAGCAAGACATTATGAAACTTATAGAGAATTTTACAATCATACAAGTGCTGCAAGAAGGTTAGGTTTAAATACATATCCTGTTTTGAAAGATAAACTTTCTAAACCTGAAGCAAAATATTTAATGGGAGGTAATCGTTTTACTCCTATTAAAATAACTTCTGGTATATTAGAAAGGTTGGTAAATAATAAAAATTTAGCTAGTGATTATTTTGAAATAAAAAGAGCTTTGTCTACTGAAGAACAAAAGTTTAGTAGTCTACCAATCCTAGATTACTCTGAAAAAGATTTAGAAAAAGGTAGATTAACTAAATCTACTGGAGGATTAATAACAGGAACTGAAGACGTGCCTTTCACTGAAGAAAATCCTGCAGATAGAATTAATCCAGTAACAGGAGAACCGTACAGTGAAACTTCAAAAGGTGTCTTAGCTACTTTAAAAGATAGACAAGAAGATAGAATTCCTAAAACCTATGGTGGTTTGTTAAATAATTTACAAAGACGTAAAAAGTTTGTTGCAGGAGGAATTAGAGCTGGATTAAAATTTCTGTTAAAAAACATAGCAGAAGGTAAAGAAGTTCCTGCAGAAGAATTATTAAATGCTTTACCAGATAAAGTTTATCGTGGTGGTACAAGTAGGATAGTAGACAGTCCAGAAGGCACGGAATCAGTGTTTGCTGCTTCTGATAAGTTCCATGCTCAAACTTATGCTTCTCCAGATGCATTTCCAAAAGTAGAAGCAAGTGATGGTAAATCTTTACTTATTCCTGAATCAGAATATAGACTACACGAAATAGATATTAGCTCTGCTCAAAAACCATATATATTAGATAACCCTACTCCTAGTATGAAGTTAAAAATGAGAACTAAACTAGCTGAGTTAAATGATATTAACTTTGACCCAACTCCAGAAACTGATGATTTATCTGATGCTTTAGGAGTTTTATTAGGGAGAGCCGAAGGTAGTTTAAAAGTTGACTCTGGAGATTTTGCAAGAATAGCAAGAGCAGCAGGTAAGTTTTTAAGAGAAGAAGGTTTTGATTTAATTATTGATACTCCTAGTTTAAGAAAAGGTTATATAAATAGTCCTGAAGCAGAACTTTATGTGTTAAAAAACTTTCCTGTTAAAGCTATAGATGACTTTGTTCCTCCAAAAGTAAAAGAGCAGGTGGAAGAAGCCACAGAAAATGTAGCTAAAAAAGTAGACGAGCAGACTCTTGCTAAAGAAGAAAAATTTCAGCTAAAACAAAAAGAACGAACCAAAAAACCAATAGATGATACTCTTCCAGCTTTCAAATTTTTTAATTTAAAAAACAAAGATGTAATGGCTTGGAGAGCTAAAGCTGAAGCTGAAGTAAAAATAAAAGAAAAAGATACAGGACTGCCTCAGAAAAGAAAAAGAATACCAGAACTAGCAAATGCTGCTGAAGATTTAAGTAAGAATAAAATTTCTGTAGATGAATATAGGAATGAAGTTAATAAACTAATGCCTATTGTTCCGTTTAAACAAGTTCCTGAAATGACTCCTCTTATTGATGTGGTTAGAAGTTTAAATGCTGGTTTAATAAAAGAAGGAGTAGGAGTTATTGGAGCAGACATACCCAAGCTTTCGACTGGAACAGAAGTAGGTCTACGTTTAGATATACCTTCATATAATAATTATGATACATGGGTTGTTTCTATACATGAAGGATTAGGTAGGTCAGGTAAATCAGTCGGATATTCAAATACTGGATGGATAACAGATGTAATCTTTAATACTAACCCAGAAACAGCATATAATATAGCAACATATAAGAGCAAATCAACTTTTGCTAGAGCAAATGGTTTGTGGAAAGACCATACTGCAGACGAAGCATTTAAAAAAGCTCAACAATATATGGATGACCCTGAGTGGTCTCAAATAGGTATGAACCCATATAGATTTAGTTACTTCTACGATAAAGCAGACGGTATGCCAGTTGTAAATGCAGATGAAGTAATTCAAATCGGTCCTTTAGTTCTTGGTAAAAATGTTACTAAAGCTAAACCAACTGATAAAAGATTTGAAGTAAACCTGAAAGATGGTAGAATTTTTAACTTCTCAACGGGTGGTAATGTTGAAACTCCTACTGAACCAGAAGAGTTTTTAATTTACAAACTTTTACAAGATGATGAAGAACGATTAGGTTTTTTTGAAGGAACAGAAGTAGATAACTCTCTAAGACTAGACGGAACTAAAAAATCTCAGATAGGGCATAAAGGTAGAATTAAAAATAATGTTAGTGGGAAAACAATGACAGAGCTTTCTGCTGGTAAGCCAGATACTGAAGAAGGTTTTTATCCACTACTAAATCCATATACCACAGATAAACAAATAGAGTTTATACAAAACTTTGATTTTGAAAAAAACAATATATTTGAAACTAAAGTTGGTAGACAAATGAATAGGAATGCTAGAAAGCATTACAAAGAAAGTGTAGAAAAAGGTGTAAGCCCATTTGTAAATGATAAATAATGTATAAATACTTTACAGAAGATGAACTAAAATGCAAACACACCGGTCTATGTGATATGGACTGGGCATTTATGCAAACAGTTGAAAGGATTAGAGAACGTTGTGGTTTCCCTTTCAAAGTAAGCAGTGCTTATCGTTCTCCAGAGCATCCCATAGAAGCCAAAAAGAGCACCCCCGGAGCTCATTCTTCTGGTAAGGCTATGGATATACTTGTCAACGGAGAACAAGCCATGACACTCGTTAAAATAGCTCT
>TARA_R100001463_G_scaffold43503_3_pt1 | contig 11775 bp, 18 predicted proteins | sample TARA_R100001463 | Tara Oceans TARA_R100001463 (sample SAMEA2622242) | marine metagenome | biome: marine biome (ENVO:00000447); feature: deep chlorophyll maximum layer (ENVO:xxxxxxxx); material: "saline water (ENVO:00002010), including plankton (ENVO:xxxxxxxx)" | depth 40 m
TGCTATTGTGGAACGTTTTTCACCAGACAGAGTCCCAGGGAACCCAACAGCAAACGCAAATCCGGCAACATTTACCAGTATTACAGATTAAGGAGTAGAAAATGGCTAACATAACAGTTTCTACTACAAAAAGTAATGTAAGTGTAAACACCAGTAGTAACGTAATAACAGTAACAAGCACACCAAGTAACATAAGTGTTACAACTGCTGTTACACCTTTATTAAGTGTTACAAGCAATATTATTCCAGCGAGTAACAATACATTTAGTTTAGGTAACGCCACAAATCAGTGGAAAACATCACATATTCAAACTTCAACAGTTAATGATTTGACTGCAACAAACAATATCAGTGCTGTAAATGGCTCATTTACCACAATAACTACAACTGGTGATGGCACAATTGGCTCTAATTTAACAGTAAGTGGTGTATTACAAAACGTTTTAAGTTCAAACATTGACCCCAATGCAAACAATACGCATCAATTGGGTAATGCAACCAATCAATTCAAAAGTGTCTTTTCAGATAAAATAGAGATTGGTGACAGAATAAAAATAGGCAATGAAGCAGATACATCAAATGTTAAAGCAAATTTAACAACACTTAGAGGTATAACATTTACTGATCCTGGTGATGGAAATACCAGTAATGATGTAAGTTTGATAACTTACGCAACAGATAAGGATTATATTTTTGGTGCTAATGGAAATGTAGAAGGTGGTAATATCACTTTACTAGCAGGCACAAATATGATGGCGGCTACTGGTGAACCCGAACTAGTTCCTGGTTCTTTCAAATTTGGTATTGATAGAAATGGCTTTAGAAAATTTGGATTAAGTTTATATAATGATTCTGGTTTTCCAAAATTATACATACCATTAAGAAATCCAAGTGATACTGGCTATGTTGCGGGGGCTGAAAGATTCCTATTTGGTCAAAGTAACATTGACATGGTATTAGATGCTGACAAAATGTTTTTAAGTGCAGATGGAAACATATTGCTGGACGGAGCCAACATTAGTTTTAATGGCAATCCTTTAAAGGATGTAGGAAATTTAACTTTTGCATCTGGCAATGGTGTAATAGGAAATTTAAGTGTTACAAATAATGTTTCTGCAACTCATTTTATTGGTGATGGTAGTGCATTAACAAATTTAAGTGCAAACACCACTTTGACAAATGCACAAGCAAAAGCACACATTGAATCCACAGGATTAAGTGCAACTGCTAATTTAACAACAACAGCAAACATACAAGCAAATAACATTATTGGTATCATAAACAGTAATGCAAATATAGATACATCAGGAACATTAAAAAGTAGTAATGCATTAGGACTTGCAGTAACAGGTAATGCTACAATTGGTGGCAACTTGAATGTTACCGGAAATGTTAATAGTGCAAACGTAGTAGACTTGTTTGTAGAAGACAGGAATATTACATTACAATTTGGAACATCAGGAACACCAAGTGCAAACAGTCAAATATTTGTAGACAGAGGTTCAAGTGCAAACAGTTTTATCATATGGAATGAAAGCAATGACAAGTTTGGATTCAGCAACGATGGTTCAAACATCACATATTTTGCACAAACAACAGATGACCTAGCAGAAGGTTCAACAAACTTATACTTCACAAATGCAAGAGCAAATGCTGTTATTGGAACAAATACAACAGATAATTTAAGTGAAGGTTCAACAAATTTATATTACACAGATGCAAGGTCTAATAGTGCAATAGCGGCATACACTGGTGCTATGACCAATGCAACTGGTAATATCACAACAACAGCCAATGTTGCAGGTGCAAACTTTATAGGTAATGTTGTAGGTAATGTTACAGGGTCACCAAGCAGTTTAGCAGGATTAGACACAGCCGATTTAGCAGAAGGCACAAATTTATATTTCACAAATGCTAGAGCAAATGTGGCATTTGTAGACAGTTTAGATAACATAACAACTGCAATAAGTTCAGATAGTAATATCACAACAACAGCAAACGTATCAGGTGCATTTTTATTAGGTGACGGTAGTGCAATAACTAATATACCTAGCACATCAAATGCACAAGCAAAAGCATTCATAGAAGCAAATGGTTTAGATGCTACTGCTAACATAACAACCACAGGAAATATAAGTGGTGGTAATCTAGTTAATTTTACTAGAGGTGAAATTTATAGAATAAGCTCACCAGATGTTGACAACGCATTAGTTGAAATAAGTGATGTTCAAAATATAATAAGTGCGGCGGCAAACAGTAGTGCAAATGTAGGACATGCAAAAATATCTTTCCCATCGGATGGTGGCACTGGTTCTCCACCAAATGGTCAAGTCATAATTACATCAGCAAATACAAGTAATGCCGTAGATGCAGTAAGTGGAAATATTCAATTAAAATCCGCTTCTAAAGGTAAAACATTAGATTTTGAATCAAGTGGTTATGCTTTAACACAAGGAACACTTCCAGCAACAACCACATTAGGTGATTTTGCACCCAGTGTTCTACTTAATATAACAACAACCGCAGGATCCAATGCTATTACAGTGAATAACCAATTTGGCTCTCCTGTTGTTTTTGGACTTAGAGGACCAACTTTTGCTACAGTAATGACAGGTTCAAATATGGCTAACGTAGTTACTGGAATTGGTGTAAACTTTGGTTTTGGCGCACATGGTTTGAACAATCCAAGTGCAGGACTTTATGGACAGGATAAAGGTTGGACGTTGTTCAATGCGGCGACAGGAAGTAGAAGTGATATTTTTCCATTGCAGGCATTTGCAACTGGTATAAGCACTAACACAATCACAATGAGTGAAAATGCCTTAGTAAGTGGCACATTTACTAGTGTAGTAATGACTCCGGGTATGGCACAAACAACTGTGAGCAATACCCAATTTAAATATCAAACAATACCAGGAACTGCAAGTAATAGTGCTGTAAATGACAAAACACTATATGGTAGATTGGGTAGTTTTGAACATCCAGAAACTTTAGCAAATTTAACATATGATGCAATAAGTTATGCAAACACTTCATCAATTACGTTTACTGATATTGGCACAAAACAAAGCACTGACATAGACAGTGGTAGTGAAAGTGCTGTTAGATATCCTAGATTATTAAGTATAGGACCAAACACAACACCAGACCCATTTAGTGGTAGAACTGAAACAAACAATCCATCACCGGTTGGTGTTACTGTTGAAAATGATGGTGAAACTTACACAGGAAATAACAGTCCATCTACACAATTTTTAATTAGTAGTTATACTGGTGCATTAGATGATTTATCACAAGTTCCAAATTGGGTAACAACAGGATTTACAGGCAATGTAACAACAGATATGCCTCAATTGAAAGCACCAACATTGCGTTTCAAAGCATTCAGAGGAAAGAAAAGTGATGGAGGTGGTAATTCATCTTTGCTTTTACAATCAGGTGATGTAATTGGTAAAGTAGCCTTTGGTGCAGGTGAAACAACACAATTTGCATTCCAAGGTTCAGATTTAATCAACCCACCAAGTGCAATTACAGTAGATGTAGGTAGTGCAAACATTAACACTGGTGCGGCAAACGCCCACATGCACATTACCACTTCTCCTTATCCATTAGGCGGAAGTTTAGGTTATTTTAGAAATAATGAAAATGCTGTAAATGGTATTAACCAACAAACAAACTTTACAACCAAAGATGGTAATGTAACCATAGCCGCACAAACAGACGGTATGATTACACTAGCACCTACACCAGATTATGGTGACAGTGGTAATACAACTGTATGGACAAGGTTCCCAGGAACTACACATGAATATCACACATTCTTAGATGCTAAGTTTTTAAGTGCAAATGCCACAAGTAAATCAGGAACAATAATTGAAGTTCAGCCAAAATCAGGAACAACAACTGGTAGTGGTGGTTTAGGATATGATAGTGTAGGTAATGCCACAGTAAGAATTAGTTCACATCACAGCAATAGTGCCGTAAAAGCACAATGGGATATTACAAACGAACAAAGTAGTGGTAACTTAATGATAAGAGACCACACAAACAGCAGTAATAAATTAGAAGTTTCTACTGCAAGAGCACAATTAGGAACTACACTTAGGTTACAAAATTTAACAACAGCAGAGATAAACGCCTTAAGTTCACCACAAAAAGGTGATGTGGTTTATAACACAACACTAGAACAAGTATGTTTCTATAATGGAACTGCATGGCAAAAAGTAACATCTGCAAATATGTAAGAGGATTTATGGCTACTTATTATGGAAATGTTTGTCTTACTGATTGCAGTGGACACAAGGAAGGTGCAAAATATGTTAGACGTGGTGGTCGTAGTTTAACAAGAAGTAGTCCAAGTTTTAACACCGGTATGCGAACAGCACAAGGACAGTTAAAGAAAAAAGGACAAAGAACAAGGTTAAGTATAACCAAAAAATCAAAGTAACGATGTTGGATACAACAAAATAGGAGAATATTATGCCACATAAACCAGGACATAAAAAAAACAGAGGGACTAAAAAATCAGGAATGAAGCGAAAGAACAGAGGTTCCAGCAACAGAGGTTCCAAGAAGAGATAGATTGGTTTGCATACTTTAAGAGCATAAAAGGTTTATGCCCTTGGAGTCTTAGAGCATACATGCAAAACAAAATACTACATATTACTGTAGGTGACGTGCCTACAGAGATGACTTGGGTCGCTTGTTTCAATGGTTCAAAAAACCATGAAGCATTACTGATAGAATATTCACACAAAACAAGTATAGACCATTTGTTAAGTGTGGTAGACAAAATAGAAAGTAAATATAAAGAACTGATTGCATTTTGGAGTCATCCAGATGAAAAAGAAAATAACACACCAAAACCTTGTGTTATTGTGCAAGACAGACAACTATTAACTGACTTAAGAAAGAAAATAGGATTTGAAGATGAGTGATTTAAGCAATACAGAATATGATGAATTAACATCAGAACAAAAAGAAATATTCACAACAAAAGAAATGTTTGATGAATTTAAGGCTAAAGCAAAAAAAGTTGCTGAAGTAGTAAATGATAATGGCTAAAAGAGTTACAACACAACAACTTGCTAATGAAATAGAGCAAATCAAAGACAATCATCTAGCACATATGGCAGATGATATTGATGAACTTAAACAAGCAGTCAAAGAAAATAGAACATTTTTCCAAGATAGATTGGACAGAATGGATAATCGTATTTGGCTTATTTTAGGTGCAACTGTAAGCACGTTAGTAACAATAATAGGTGCATTTTTCGGAGGAATGATGTAATGGCAGTAACAACAAAAAAAATCAGTGCATTATACACAGAAAGGGTAGCAAAACTTGTGCCATATAGAGGCAACCCTAATGCATTTGTAAAACTTAAGAAGGTGAAATCACCTCCTAAGAGGAAAAAGTAATGGCAAAATTAAGAAGACCACCAAAAGATAAAAAAACTGGACTACCTAAAAAGTATTTAAGTGGTGTAAAAGGTAAGCAAAGAACCAAACTAGCCAACTTGACCAAACGTATGGCTAAGATGGCTAAAGAAGGAAAGAAAATACCACAAAGCATGATAGACGAGAGGTTGAGACTTGGCAATAAGTAAACAAGCAAAATCTATACTTGAAGATAAGGCTGATACAAGCGGTGTTCCTTACAGTATTCTCAAAGAAGTATTTGAAAGAGGACAAGCGGCTTGGCTTACTGGTAGCAGACCAGGTATTGGTATGATGCAATGGGCATTGGCAAGGGTAAACAGTTTTATACGTGGCAGTCGTAAACACGACTTGGATCTCAGAGACAAAATGAGGGAACAGTAATGCCTATACCACCTAAAAGTGTTCAAAACAATGCAAAAAAAGCCTTGGATGCAAGAGAAAAAGCACCACCTAGTAGACGTGCAATGACTAGAGTAGGACTAGCAAGAGCAAACCAATTGGCAAAAGGCGAAAACGTAAGCAGAAGCACACTATTAAGAATGGTCAGTTATCTTAGTAGAGCAAGAAGCAACTATGACAAAGCAAAAGCAAAAGGACTGACAGCAGAACAATCACCGGCTATTCAAGCCTATCTCGGTTGGGGCGGACCAAGTGCATTAACTTGGGCAAGAAGCCAACTCAATAACGCCGAATAAATATTCAAAAAAAACAATTTTAGATAAATAATATTGTGTAAGGCAAATAGTATTATTCAAAATAACTAAATTGCCATTTAGTTATCTCTATATATATTATGTTTGCCAAAACATATATGGGTTAAAACTCCAGTTACCGTTTACTCTTGTGAACGTATAATGTTAGTTCGCATTTTATGACTCCAATTATAAAAATGCATACACAAGATACATTGTAAGTCCTTACACACAGCCTACCTTAAGCATACTGACATTTGCTTAAAATGGGCTTCTATAAATTAAAAAGCACATCTTCCATGTCGTAAGATGTGCTTTTTTTTGACCCGTTTTTCACCCTTAATTGTGTCATTTTAGATAAATATATATTAGTTAGAACTGATAATTTAGAGGCAAACATGAATTTCATAGACAGACTGGTTATAGCAAAAATACATCCTGGTAAACCTAGTAGGAGTATTCCTGGTAGTTTTTACAATGAAGTAGAATTGCTTGACCCCAACGACAACTTCAAGTGGTATCACACTTACATAGACGACAGTAACAACAACTATGCACAATGGCAACAGATATTTGAACTGGACCATAAAGGCAAATGCTTTGTTGCTGATGGTATGTTTAGAAAAAGTGGCAAAGCAAAAGAACTTATAAATGCAGATGCAAAGTTCCGCATTGAAGAAGTTTATGAAGCAGATGAATTATTACCAGTTATAGCAGAAAATTTAGGCTTAATAGATAACTAATATTGCATTATGGCAAACATGGCAACTAAAAAAACAAAACAATTCTCACGTTTTATAGAAAACGAAATATGGCACTTTCCTGGCATACATCAAGGCAAAAAATTAAAAGACTTACCATTAAATTATTTAAAATGGGGACTAGAAAAGTTTAGAACTAACGGTCCTCAAAGTCAAATGATACAAATGGAACTAAGTCGACGTTTAGGCATATAACACAGAACCCTACAAATAACACATAAGGTTGACGGGCCAGATATACATACCGTTGCTGAATCCTTTCTGACTGAGAAGGTAGGCAAAGCATTTTGTTATTATGCAATTCTAAGCACTACCCGAAAGGATGCTCAAAATGTCCTACATACCATAGAGAAACATTTGCTTAGTCTCAACAGTTGTGAAATAAAAAATACTAGACATAAACAGAGAACATATAAGGTAACGAAGTTCTTAATGCTATACAGCATGTTGGTGTAGGTTGGAAAAGTCCAAAGTCCCTTGTCTATCAGTATCAAATACCTACTTCCTTGTGCAAAGATTCATATCATCAAGATTTTTTGTAAGGAACCTATAACACGGTTCCTTATGACTGCAGAATCAATCATCAAGCAAACACATATAGTTCTAGTCTGAACTGAAAGAACTTAATGAAGTTGTGCTTTGCACAACGAAATTACAACAGAACGCAGTGATGTTGATGTAATTGAGTAAATATCTATATGAAATTCAGCAAACATAAACCATACGTATATCAAACACTAATGCAAAAGGATCTCCATGAGTTACGCAAGGAGTTCGAACACATCATGTTGTTGCATGATGTAGTAGCAAGTTATACCACAAAAAATATCACTGAAATACACTTATATCCAAAGGGTAACACTCATAACAGTTAAATACTGTTATAATGGATACTGAACAAAAACTGTTAGAAATATTAAAAACATTTGAACGTGTTCAAACAAACAGTTGTGGCAACTTGCCATTGAACGTGGATCCTAGACGCAACAACACACCAATACACTTGCATTATGAATTGAATCAGATAAAAAACTGTTTGGATAGAGCAGAACCTCTGTCAGCAAAACAAATTGAATTTGTGAACAAAGTGTATAGTGCAGAGCCGAATTGGTTAGACAAACATGTGTATATACAAAGCAAATGGTATGAATACAGCAGTAAACACTTCAAACATCACAAATTGACCCGTCGCAAAGCACTATAAAGATAAATAACAGTGAGCATACTACAGTATCAGGTATAATCTTGATAGTGATTTACAGGAATAGCAAATATGACTGACAGCAAAGACAAAGGCAATCTAGAACAACATCTCAAAGAAAAAAGTTTAGCAACTGGCAAAACAACCAAAGATGTGGGTGCAACATACCCAGACGTTGAAGTTGAAATTGCAGTAGATGATGTGATTGTGGATGCAGAAACTGATGATTCGGCGCAAGATTCCGCGAATAATGAACAAAAAACAGAATCCAAGCCAAAAGAAGTGTATTTGCACTATGAACAAGGTGGATTACCTGAATATGATGCAAAACCAAAGTGGAAAACCACAGAAAAAGTTATACGTGGCATAGTTGTAGGCAGAGGTGACAACAAACGTGTTATAGAACTAGACCATGTGAGAAAATTAGCCGCATTGAACCTCAGTTACAAAGATATGGCTGACTTTTTTGGTTGCAAAGAAACCACATTCAGAGATAACTTCCGTTTTGTAGTAGAACAAGGCAGACAAAAGACCAAACAGAGACTGATGGAAGCCATGCTCACAAATGCCATAGACAAAATGTCACCAGTTATGCAGATATGGTTAAGTAAAAATTTATTAGGGTTTACTGATGCACCAGTGAACACAGAAAATAATGTAACTCTACCTTGGGTAGATGGAGAAGACGATGATTAAAAGTCTGAGGGGTAAGACCTCCAAGTAGTAACGCAATTAGGCAGAATGAGTGTAAGTCCTATACTACACAGATTGGAGGCACCCGTTTTTTAGGATATGCAGTTATGAAAAAACAATACACACCCATAAAGAAAAGCGGACCACCCGGTGAGCCACATCATGTGTGCAACATTGAACCTCAATACATACAAAAGTTTCATGATAGATGTGAAACACAACCAAACGGATGTATATTTCTCACAGGCAACGTGCAAAACAATGGCTACAAGAATTGGTGGTATAAGTATGATGGTGCAGATGGCAGAGTGTTGCGTTACATCACAGCACATAGATTTTCAGCATTAATAAGTGGCAAATTCAAAGAAGCCGATGTAAATGAACTTTGTGTGCTTCATGATTGTGACCAATATTATGAAAACAATGATATATCATACAGACAATGTGTGAATCCAGACCACCTCTTTTTAGGCACAGTTCAAGACAACATACAAGACTGCATAAACAAAGGCAGATATGTTAAGCCACCAAGTTATAGAGGTGCTGACAACTACAATGCCAAATTAACTGAAAAGCAAGTGATATGGATAATTGAACAACACCACAAAATCACACAAAAGAAATTAGGTGAAATACTGAACGTAAACACCAGCACAATAGAAATGATACACAGAGGTGTTACATGGAAACATTTGCCAAGATGAGTATACCACGCGACATGAATGAAGTAAGAGATATTATCTTACAATGGGAACGTGGCTTTGACACAGAAGAAGAAAAGTTTTTCTTTTACTTGGCTCATTGTGCAACACTACATGAAGAATATTGGGATATGATGCCCATGGGTGGTGTAATAAAAGACTACTCTTTTGATAGGTATGATGATTAAACAGATGAAAGATTTATTTGAACTATATGACGACAATGACATAAAACGTTTTTATTCACACATTGACAAACGTGGAGAAGATGAATGTTGGCCTTGGCTTGCAATGACCAGTGAAAAAGGTTATGGAGTATTCAGTTGCAAAAGAAAAATATATCGCAACAGTCGTTTCATGAAGTTGATTATGGGAGAAGATATCAAAAACAAAGTGGTAAAAAACACTTGCGGAGATATCACTTGCTGTAATCCAAAACACAATGATTTAATCACACATGCTGAAGTTATGCAACGCATGAGAGAAAGTGGTAACAGTTGTGTAGGTTCAAAAAATCGTGCAAGTAAATTAACAGAAACAGACATCCGTGCAATCAGAAACAGATACAAACGCAACAGTTTGACTGATGGATTTGCACCTATAGGAAATGATTATGGAGTCACAGCAGGTTGTATTAGAGATATCGTTATTGGAAAAACGTGGAAACACGTTGACTAGATTTGTATTTCGCCCTTTATGGTTGTTGTTCAAATGGACAACAATACTTGTAATCGTAAGTTTAATAATATGAAACTGACCAATCCACAAAAACAAATAAGCAGTGATGACAACAGATTCAGAGTAGTTGTTGCTGGTAGACGTTTTGGTAAAAGTTATCTTAGCATAAATGAATTGGCAAAGTTTAGTAGACTGCCCAATCAAAAATGTTTGTATGTTGCACCAACATATAGACAAGCAAAAACAGTTATATGGGACGACCTAAAAGAAAAACTGTATGCAGTAAACTGGATAAAGAAAGTAAATGAATCAGACTTATCCATATTGCTTGTAAATGGGTCTAAGATAAGCATACGCAGTAGTGATAACAAAGATGCACTCAGAGGTGCCAAGTATAATTTTATTGTGTTAGACGAGTGTGCAGACATGGATCCTGACACTTTTTATACAGTTCTAAGACCAACATTATCAGACACAAAAGGCTCAGCATTGTTTATTGGATCTCCCAAAGGGCGTAATTGGTTTTATGATTTGTATGTGCAAGCCGGAGCAACAGAAGATTGGAATGCACATCAATACACCACAATACAAGGCGGACAAGTAGATGAAGAAGAAATAGAAGCCGCCAAAAGAGATATGGATGAGCGACAGTTTCAACAAGAGTATCTTGCAAGTTTTGTGGACTATGCAGGTGTAATTTATTATGCTTTTGGTGAAGAAAACATGCAACAGTTTGACCAATCTAGTCTTACACCACGCACAACATTACACATAGGCATAGACTTTAACATTGATCCAATGAGTGCTGTGGTTGGTGTAATCAAACAAGATGTTATGCACATCATAGATGAAATAGAAATATACAGTAGCAACACATTGGAAATGGTAAAAGAAATACAATCAAGATATCCGCACAGAATAATATTTGCGTATCCAGATGCAAGTGGTCAAGCACAAAAGACTAGTGCCGCAGGATTTACTGACCATGTGTTATTGCACAATGCAGGATTCAAAGTAAAAGTGGGCAAAGCCAATCCTCCAGTTATAGACAGAATCAATAGTGTAAATAGTATGTTGTGCAACAGTAATGGCGAACGTAAATTGTTAATAGATCCAAAATGCAAACGATTAAGAGAGTGTATGATTAAACACACCTACAAAGAAGGAACCAGACAACCAGATAAAAACAGTGGACTTGACCATTTGGGCGATGCATTGGGCTATGCAGTATATCAAAACTTTGCAATAAGACAACAAGCACAATTTGGAGAAAGTGGTGCCCACAGTAGAAGAACAACAGGAAGGATGATGAGATGAAAAAGCCAAACAGAAGTTGGGGTGATGCACCCAAAAAGAACAGCAGTCAATGGAAGAAAAATGAAAGCCTTATTGCAAAAAATCCTACACTAAGAGCCGCAAGAGATACTGCAGAAGGATTCAAACCAGGCAGTGGCATAAGCACAGGTCCTAATGATGAAGAATACAAAGCAGGATATGACAAAATAGACTGGACAAAAAGAGATAACACCAAACGCAATTACAAAATAAAAATTAATGGAGTTTACCAAGATGACGACCAAGAAGAATAAAGACACTTTCTATGTTGA
>TARA_R100001463_G_scaffold20194_1_pt1 | contig 11757 bp, 6 predicted proteins | sample TARA_R100001463 | Tara Oceans TARA_R100001463 (sample SAMEA2622242) | marine metagenome | biome: marine biome (ENVO:00000447); feature: deep chlorophyll maximum layer (ENVO:xxxxxxxx); material: "saline water (ENVO:00002010), including plankton (ENVO:xxxxxxxx)" | depth 40 m
TGCTTCTTCGTCCTTATATATAACTTCCATTAAGTCTTCAAACATATCTCTAAAGTTGTCTAAAGTCATAAATGGCATGTCTTGCTTGATTTGATGTAAACAGTATTGCCTATAACAAGCTTCAAGCTGATCTTCTAAATACAGTATCATTATGTTTCCTTATTTTAATTTGTCAAGAGCTGTAACAAAATCTTTAACTCTTACTGGTGTTTGTTCTTTCCATTTAGATTGTCCATCTTTTCCAGACCCTGTTGAAACTTGTCTTATAGCTTCATCATAGTCTTTATTCTTCAAAGCTTTGTAAGCTGAAGGAAACTTATCCATCCATCGTGTGCCTAATTGAAAGTTTACGGAGCCTAATGCAACAGCAAATTCTAATTCGTCTATATCTAAATCTTTAAGTTGTTTTAATGCAGCACTCCAAGCTTTTTGAGCATCTTGATCTAACCATTTATCTCGTATACTTTTAGAAACTTTTTGCCCAAGTTCATACACGGAACATTCGTGCTCAGTAAGTAAGTGACCTACTCCGCATGTTGGTTTATCAAGACTGTCAAGATAAACATATTCAACATTACCCTCTCTTAATTCAAGGTGATCTAAAAATTCTTTATACATCTGAGAAAAACTCCTTCATTAATTGTTCATAACTTTGAATAGCTGTTTCTTTTTCTTGGGGTGTTAGTTTTTTAACAGGGAATTCATCAATTAAAATGTATTCGCTTGGTTCAGATTTCCCTTTTGCTTTAGCAAATTGTTGTAGTGATACATTGTCTACATGAGTACTTTTTGAAATTAAGCGAATATTGTTTTCCCTTAGAAAATTACGTTGGAATAAACTAATATTAGGAAAATAGGTAGGATCATCAATACTTAATTTCTTGTAGTCTTTAAGTTGTTTAAGTTCTCCAATGCGTATGTTACTAGCTAGTGGGTCAATTCCTGCTTCAGTTTTTTTACGATTCCTTTCAACCTCTATGGCTTGGTCAATTTTCTTTTTCATGTCTTTAGTCGGTTTATCCCAAAAGTAAATTTGTTTTGGTTTGACATCTGAAATATCTATCTTCATAAATCCGGGATATCCATACTTTTCAATTTGTGCTTTTACTTCTGGACCTCGTAATCTTTGTACTTTAGGATCATCAATTTTCATGTGATCTAAAATACCGTGATCTTTAGTTCTTAAACTTCTAAACCTTTCCATGTATCCTGCTGCATACTTAGGATCAGCAGATGTATAGACTGCAGATATTTCGTCTGCAAATTTATCTCTATGAAGTCCTTCAGTATAAACAGGTTTTTCTATTTTACCAAATCTCATTTTATCAAATTGTTGTCCACCATGATAAACTGTTTTAGGAAAAGTTTTTAAAGCTTTAGAAGCTTTAGATGCACTACTAACTGCTTTAGCTCCCCAACCTACAACACCTACTCCCGGTATAAGCATAGCATAATCTAGTGGATTTGTAGGATCAAAGATAAAACCATCTTTACCAAAAAGTTTAAAAGAATCTTCTTCTTCGTTGACTTCTCCCCCTTCAGCAAACTTAGAACGATACGTTACAAAATCATCTCCTTTTGCATAATTTACTTCTTTAAATGGTCTGACTATTTTTTTAATAGTTTCTCTTCGGTACCCATAGTCTTTTAAGTAATCCTCGGCTTCGGTAATTGTTATTTGTCCATCTGTAAGGAGATCGTAAACTTCTCTAGCTGATAAGTTAAATTTAGATTGTGTAGCTGACCGAGTAGATTTCGGTTTAAGAGAATCTAAATATTCAGGGTCTAGATAGCTTTTTCGTAATCGTTTACTACTTCTTTGTTTTCCTGTAACAGTCTTTCCTAACGCTGTAGCTAAACCTCCCACAGCTAATCGTAATCTTTTTGTTACTCTAAACTGATTATTATCAAAAATAATATACTCATTGTTATTATATTTAATACTATCATATCCTAGATCACTAAGAGTTTCTCGCAATCTTATACTTTCTTTAATATCTAATAAGGGCTGTGTAACTTCGATAGGTTGTTTTGAAAAACCATTAATCAACTTTTCTGTGTCTGTATAATCATTAATTAATTTTTTAATTACACGACTAGCATCTTCATTATCAACAGGGGATCCGGTAATTATTTCTTTTTGTAAATCTGGATTACTTTTTAGTATTTTTAAAAATCCTGATCCTGTCAGCAAACCTTCAGAAACTGTTCCTATATCTAATGGTCTAACAAGCCTTAATTTTCCTTTATGTTTAATTTTCTTACCACCAGACTTTTTAGGTTTAGTAGTTACCTTCATTCCAATGTTTCTAGAATACTGTAAAGCTTCGTCTAAATCACTAACTTTATCGGAGTCCATATATCTAACAGCTTCTTCAGTTACATTCTCTGCAAACTCTGTTGCTTCTGATCTGGAGTAAACTGATACTGTATCATCAGCTTCAAATATTGGTTCTGCTTTTCTAATTTCTTTTGTTAAGTGTTTAATTACTTCATCTTTGTCATCGCCTTCAGACAGCTCTACTACTTTACTAACAACACCTCCTAAAGCAAACCCTCTACGATCTTCGACATCTTGAGCTAACACTCCTCCAAGTTCTGCATAAGTTACTGGTAGTCCTCTAACTTTCTTTTCATCAGGTTCAGTCGATGCATTAGGTACATTCACTATACCCCCTTTGGCAAAAGGAGTGTATATCTTAGGTTTTGTAGGTTTTTTTTCTAATGGGAACATGTTACCCCATAGTTCTTTATCTACACCTCGACCATATTTTTTCATAGAGTCTCTAACATCTTTAGGTAATGCACTATAAAATGGTACATTAGTAGTCAAGGTTTCAGTAAGACCTTTACGATATAACACAGAATCAAACACATCACTGACTATAGGACCTGTAGGAGTTTTTAACAAGGCTCCTGCTTGTCCACTACCCGTCACTGCATTTTGATGAAAACGATATGCGTAATCTGCAGGACCTAATCCTCCCCATCTTTGTACAGCTTCTAGCACAATTGTTCCGTCATCTTCTTCTAAACTTCGACCACCACTCCTGACTGCGTTCATGAATGCTGCAATAGCTGTCATAGAAACAGCAGTGCCTACAATACGTGCAGATGTTTGTCGTTGATTTTCGAAGACTCCTTCATTAATCCATCGTTTAAGAACCGTGTTATTAAATACAGTAGGGTATCCTGCAAACTGTGCTAAGAGTTGTCCGGCAGGATGCGAGAACCATAACGGACGATTTGCTTCAGCAGTTGATGGATTTAAAATAATTTCTCTTGTAAATCTATTAGCTCCTTTTTGATATCTATTTTTGTAAAATGAAACTTGTTTTTTACTTTCATACTTACCTAAAGAACTTGAGGTTCCTTGAGCCCTACCTTGATCAAACAATCCAGTCTTAGGATTGATAGACTTGTTATACCATTCGACTGCTTGTTTTTCATCAATACCTAATTCATGAAATTGTTTTTTAATTAAAGTTTCTTCTGACTTACTTAATCCTCCTTTTGAAAGTCGTTCAGCATTTTCTCTTATTAATCTTTTACCGGTAGTAAACGCAGCTAGTTGAACTGCTCCGGTCCATGAAGATAAGAAGTTAGCTTTGAAAAAAGCGTTTTGGAATTTTCTAGCAATCCCTCCTTCTAAGGCTTCACCAGTCAAACCTTCAATCCTATCCATGACTGCTTGTTCCATAGCTAAACCAACTTTGTAAGCTTCAGTCCAGTATTCGTCTTGCATGTCCGCAAAACCTTTAACTTCTTTACCACTAACTCTATTTACAAAAAACTTAAATTTTTCTACATCTTTCTTAACTCCTTTTACTAGAGCTGTGGCTACATCAGATGCTGCACTAAGTTTACCTTCAACTGTATTTACACGAGATAATAAAATTAGTGGCTCAGTTAAACTAGACAGTGTAGCTAAAGGTAAATGAGCCATTTGTTGAGATAGTTTTAACCAATCTAAAGCCCAACTTCCATAAGCATTCTTTACACGAATTTGATCTGTGTCTAGTCCAGTGACTCGTTCATGCATAAGTCTAAGTCTACGGATTGTTTCATCAACGTCATCTAAAGAAACTCCAGATGAAGCAAGTTGCTTTCTAATTGGAATTAAAAATTGTTTTTCAAAGTCTGCTTTAGTTTTACCAAAAAATTGAGTTCTTGTGATAGCTCTTGATGCATCAGTAATATATGCTTCCATTACTTTTTCTACATCATTTTCTAGGTATGGAGCTAAAACATTATCATCTAAATCTGCGAAGACTCTATGCTGTAAAAAACCATGTCCTCCTCCGGCATTATCTTTTGTACCAAACTGGAATGGACTATGTTTTTTATCTATCATACTTTTGACAATAGCGTTAGCTTTTAAGTCTCGTGCTAACTCCATGTCTCCATTTGCTTCTGTCAAAAAGTTTCGTCCTTTTCCTTGATCATCTTTAAAAGATTTAGCATCAACATATTCAGCACCTTGCTTAAGAACTGTAGTTTCTTTACCCGCAGCAGTTGTACCTTTAACCATGTCACTCTCAGCATAGACATTCTGTATTTCAGAGTGTTTGGATTCTCTAATAATTCTATACAAACCTTCGGGGTCATCTACAATTTTAGAATGCGAAAAGTGTCTTGGAAAAAAGTGATCCACAAATTGATCTTTTGTAAGTAGTCCTTGTACAACTCCTTCGTTAAACATTTCATTTAACAATTCTCGTATATCTTTTGCTGCTTGAACGACCTCTGGACCATACTGGCTATCAAGTTTATTTAGTTCATCTAACTCATTAAATTCTTTTTTCGAAAGTCGTAACAAAAAAGCAAGGTTGTCGTTCTGTTCTTTCTTTAGTGTATTTTCAAAAAAGCCATCACTTCTCGTCAAAGTATTTATAGCCTTCCGCATTTGATATAAGTAATTATGTGTACGTACACTTAAAGCTAAACCATAGGACTCTTCTTCTATTCCTTCAGCTCCAGTCTTAAATGTTCTAGCCCAATCATATCTAAAATTCCCTAATAGTTTCTTTAGTGTAGCTGAGTTTTCAGCCATTCCTACAAATTGTGTAGTGTATTTACCAAAAGTATTAGATAGTATTTGATCTCTTTTTCTAAGTCTTGTAGTTTTATCTTTTGTATCAATAGGTCTTTTATCAACTTCAGTAGACTCTTTAATTAGTTTTTCATCTACAACTTTATCAATAGCATATTCTTCTTCGGCAATTTTTCTATCAATATTATTGCCTTGCTCTATAATCTCTCCTTCATTAGAATATTTATTTATTCGAGTACTTAGTGCAGGTGATATACTTGTAAAGGCTCCTATAGCTCCACCAAATACACCTCCAAGTCCTGCACCTAAACCAGTAGCTAATGCAGCTTGTCCAAAATCTACTTGATCTCGTAGTCCTAGTTCAACATCTGCAGTTTGTAAAAAGTAATCATGTGCTCCTGTCCATGCCGAACCTTCAGCAGCTCCAAACATTGCAGGTTTTTTAGCTCCTGCTAAACCATCTTTAGCTATTTGTTTTAATCCTTTCTTTGCTACTTCTTTAGCTGCTAATCCTGTAGCAGCAGAAAAGCCACCTGAAGGTACAAAGAATGCAACAGATAACCAGTTAATAGGATCAGCTAAGAAATCAACTGTCATATCTCCTGCAAGATTTAAATATTGTCTGGTACTTCCAATGTCAGCATTATCAAATTTTGTTCGTAAATAATTATAATCTTCTTTTGCTTCTTCAGACCATCCTTTAATTTGTCCTGCTCGAGCTATAGCTGATGATAAAGAAAAATCAGTGTCTCTTAAATACTCAAAGATTTCCTCATCAGTTCCAATGCTTTCCATAAATCTTTCCGCACGAGAAACAAACTCAGGATCACTTTCTAAATCGTCTAAAGTATATCGTCCAGTAAATATTTGATAGCCCAAGCTTCGATCTTCCATTTTTTTAGGTTGAAAGTCTGTTAGGTATTTAGGAGATTGAGTTGGTTGTTGTGGGGTAGGGGTTAGATAAGAAGAAATAACCGAAGAATCTTCTTGACTAGGTTCTTCTTCTACAGAAGTAGGAGTATTCATTGATGCAAAATACTCATCAAGTATAGTCGATTCAGTTGACATATTTTAGTTAAATTTACGTTGAACGAACAGTGGAACATTTGATTCTGGTTGGATACCATCAATAATACGTTGTAACACTGTTGCAGGATTTTCATCTCCCGGATATGGAACAGAATCCATAAAAGAATTAGCTGTCAGTCTAAGCTCACTTTGAGATAAACTAGAATTTGTTGCGTTTGATAAGATTCCTTTTAGATAACTTTCATACAATTGTTTTTTAACAGGAAGCTCTGAATTCCTATAGACACCGGTAGGTTCAAAACCTTTTTTATCTTCTGTTAGCTGAAACGCAGGTTTTACCAGTGCATCTATTTTAGAAAAATCATATGTGAAAGGATCACTTACAGGATTTACAAAGTCTGCAATATCATCAAAAGGATTACCTTGATACCTATCAGTAGCAACTTGACTCAGTACAAAGTCCATAGCTAACTCATCTCTTACTCCTAAAGTTTGGATACCTTGAAGTAATTGTTGATATTGTGCACTTCCTTCTTCAATATTAAATTCTTTAATATACGCATCAATAAATGTATTTCTAAATGAAGAGTTACTAGGGTCAGCTAATCTTTGAGATACTCCTCCTGCTGATTTAAGTAGTTGAGCTTTAACTGCAGTATTACTATTAATATCATCTATTAAATCATCTATTCTATGTTCTTTAAATTTACTAAATCTATCACCAGTTTTTTCAGGAGCAAAGATTTGTCTAAGTAATCCAGATTTATTATTAATTCTGTCAAACGTGCCATTAAACACTTCTTCCATTCTTTGTTTGTAGTCAGGATTACTTTCAAACTCAGCTTCAAAATTTCTCATAGCTGCAAAATTAGAGCTTACCGTATCAGTAATTGTTTTATTTACATTGAAGGTATTAAAGACTTTACGAACATCTGCATTCAAAGGTTTCCAATCCTCTTCAATTTTTTTAAAAGGATTAGGTTGTCCTTTCTGTTCTTTAATTAAACCGAAGGTTAAAGCATTTCCTAAACCTCTCCAAGCTCCTCCACCAAAAATAGAGTTACCATAACTTTTAACACGCTCATTAACTTTTTGAGCTTTGTACCCATCTAAATCATTAACATCGATACCAGTAAAATAATCAAACATAGATTCTTTATCTATTTTAATATCTGCAGCCATTGCAGAAATACCTCTATTAAATTGTTCTGTTAATGGTAAAGCTCCTCTAGCAACTTCTAAGACTACTTCATTTTGTAGTTGATTAAAAGTAGCTGCTCGTTGTCTAGGGTCCATATCTTTTACACCTACTCTATTATCAATAATAGCATTGGTAAAAGGGTCTAAGTGCATTTTAAGTTTATTAAATTTTTCAGGATTTGCTGTAAAATCTTTTTCAAACTGATCGTAACCAGATACACCATAAGGTTCTAGTTCTTTAAAAATAGGAGTAAGCTTATTAAAGTTCTGAGCTTGAATTTTACTTCTTTGTTTAGAAATCGTACCTGCATCTTTTATTTCTTGTGATCTTCTTTTCAAAGCACTGTTTACAATCCCCTGTCCGGCAACAAGAACACCTAACGCTTTCTGTACACGTTCATCTTTTCGTCTTCTCTTGTCAGCCTTTGCTCTATCTGAAGCTTGTTGGGAAAGTAAAGATTCTGCTATTCCTTCTATTGTTTCTGCCATTGTTATTTCCTTTCTAATAAACTACCAGTGTCAGGTTCTTCATTCCTTCGTGCTAATAAACTTTCTTTTATTTCTTCAAAATCAACCTGTTCAATTCGTTCTCTAATTTCTTTTGGTACTGCGTTTTCGTTTAGTTTTAATTTAATATCGTCTAATCTTTTTGGACTTCTAATCTCTGATTCTACAGACGTTATCAAATTTGTCAAATCTTCATCTTCTTCTTCATCTAGCTCTTGATCTAAATTATCATCTTTTGATAACTTAGGGTCAATACCTAATTGTTCTGCAATTGCTAGTAACATGTATGCTACCGGTTCAAGAAGTAATAACATTAAGTCTTGATTAAACTGTCCTTTAGTGTATCCAATAAACACAAGCATGTAAGCTATGTCTCCGACAGGAACATTATTACCCATCATTTCAGTAATAGCATCTAAATTTTCATCTTTTAAAATTTCTAAAAAGATAGCTTCAGATGCTTCTTTAACTCCTGTATATGCAGGAGGTTGTTCCCAAGCAGCTCGATCATCTGGACTCTTTGTTAAAGATTGTCCGGGTATAGGTCCTTGAAAAGGATTGTATTCTTCTAAAGCTTGTTGATCTACAAATTGTGACATTATACTCTTCCTAAATTTTGTTGCATCCAAGTCTCATAATTATATCCATACCCACCCATTTGTAAAGGGTCTACTGTAGAATCTAATCCATAAAAATTATTCCATGATTCTCTTGAAGCAGCTAGATTATTTTGAGGTGATTGATTTGGATCAAAATTCCAAACAGGAGATTTCATATCAAAAGCTGCTCCTTGATTTGTTTGACTTAGCATTAGTTCGGCATCAGATGTGTTTGAATTATAATAGCCTTCAATATCTTCTGCAGTCATTGATGAATAAGCATTAAAAGCATTAACACCAGTACTGGTTGCCCAAGCTACATCACCTACTGTTCCAACACCCGGAACTTTTACGTCTTTAACGTCTTTTAATTTTTCTCGTGCATCTGCTACAAATCCTTCACTGTCTTTAGGAGGTGTTGTTTCTGTAGGAACTTCATACTCTTTTCCTAATAAAGAACTTTTTTCTGTATCGAAGAAAGAATCTTTTGCTTTTATGTTTTCAAGTCTTTCAAAACCTTCGGTTGACACATCAAATTTTCCAAAATCTTCTGTAAAATTATCCAACCAAGATTTAGACCCTTCAACTGGAGCTTTTAAATTTAGTACTTCAAAGCCTTTTCCAATTGCACCGGTAATAGAATTAAATATTTTTTTAGGTGCAGTAGCTACATAGTTTACTGCATTACCTACAAAAGTAACTGCTTGACCTACAATCCCCGGAAGGGTTGTTCCCCATCCGGCAAGTAACTGTCCAATCCCCGGAAGAAACATAGACATAGCCATTGTTCCTATAGGTCCTAATTTATTAAAAACTTTAGCAAAAGGTTTTAAAACTTTCTTAAAAACTTTACCAACTTTCTTACCAACTTTTTTTATACCTTTCCAAATCTTCTTACCGATTTTTCTAAGTTTTCCCATTTTTAATCTCCTAAAAATCCATCAACCAAAGTACCAACACCTTTTAAAGTTGTCTGCCAGTTACCACCTTCGTAGTTTGTTCCTTCATTTCCTAGCATGGCAATATATAAAGATGCTTTTCTTTGTTCGTAATTATCATAAGTTCTAAATGCATAGTCTGCTTGATCTCTTAATTCTTGTGCCATAAATGCAACAGCTTGTTGAGTTAATCCAAAAGCATTCTGAGCGTTCTGTTGATTAACTGCATTAATAGCTGCAGTGTTAGCTGTATTTACTCTTCTTCTATTAGCTACATCAGCTTGTAATATTGCTTGTGCATTTTTGGTATTAAACTGTTCTCTTGCAAATTCTTGTTGTGAATTAAACTGATCTATCTGAGCTTTAAGTGCAGCATCAGTTTTTAAGATGTCTGTTTCATTAGCTACTCTTCTAGCTTCCGCAGCGTTAGCTTGAGAAACATTAAACTGTTCCATTCCATTCTTTTGCTGTGCGTTAAACTGAGCACTTTGTTGAGCTAAGTTAGCCATAAACTGATTAGTCTGATTTTCACTGGTAGAATTAAACTGTGCTGCTGCATTAACTGCTGCTTGATTGCTTAACAATCTTTGTTGTTCCTGTTGAGCTTTAAGAATTTCAGTCTGTTGTCTATTATTCAGATTAGCCATATCCATAGCTAAAAAAGACTGAGCATTTTGTGCTGCTAGTTTTGTATTACTATCAAGCGTTGCTAAATCTAATTTTGCTAAATTAGCTGCTTCTTGAATAACTGCCTGTTGTTCAAAGTTTGCATCAGTTAAAGCAACTGTCTGTAAAAACTTACTGTTACTTAACTCAGTTTGTTGATCAGCAGTAAACTGTGCCATATTCATATTAAAGACGTTTGAAGCATTTGTCAAGGCTGTTTGTTGTCTCATTTGAGCATTTTGTACTTCAGCTTGTGCTTCTATACCTTTTTGTTGAGATACAGATTGTTGAATAGCTTGAGCATTCGATTGAGCAATTGGTAATGCAGATTGAATAATAGCATTAAACAAGGCATCTCTACCTACTGTCGAAGCAGACATACCTCGAGCAGCTAACATTTGATCAACTGCAGCTACAGCCGGTCTAGCCCAAGTTGGAACTTCTCCATTATCTAAGCCTTTTAGTAAACTATCCATTTGATTACTAACTAAAGCTTCTTCAGGAAGTCCTTCAATCATTCCTCTTTCTTCTTCCGTAAAGTCCATTAAACGAGCTTCTAAAGCTTCAGGGTCATTTCCTATCTCATTAATCTGAGATTCACTTAGTCCTGCATTTCTTAATTGTTTTTTAGCTCGTAATACTTTAGGTAAATCTAATCCTTGAACAGATGCAGCTTTAGCTGTAGCCCCTTCAGATAAGACACCTACAACTCTTTTTGCTAACGCATTTGCTGCTTTTTCATCATTAACATTTACACCGGTAGCAGCTTTAGTTAAAGCTTGTGACTGAGCTTGTGCAATTGCTTGAGGACTAACATCACCTGTTTGAGCATTAATAACTGGAGCTTCTTCAATTTCTTTTGCAGTATATGTACTAGCTATAATTTGTTCAGGAGCAGGAGCTACCGAAGCTACACCTGCTGTTACCGTCTCCGGTTGAATTTTTTTGGCATCTTCAGCTAACGTAGGACCTTCAACTTGTACATTTTCTCCCATCTCTAGTATTTCACTAGCAGGTCCTTCTTGTAACATTTCAGGTTGAGGTATCTGAGGAGTTTCTAAAGTTCCTTCTGCTGCTGCTTGTACTGTTTCACTAGCTTTTTGTAAACGTGCTGTTCGTTCTGCTTGTTCTTCTGGACTTAATACAACAGGAGAACCTGATATTTGTTGCTGCTCAGTTTGTTGCTGCTTCGTAATTTGATCTTCATATTTCATAAAATTTTCCACTGCTTGTTGAGCATCGGCTTGATTTAAATAAACTTGATTCCTAAATTCTTTCGGAACTCGGCTATATCCTTCTGTTGTTTTTCCAGTGGTCCCGTCAGGTTTAACCCAATAAAATTCCATTTGATTTATTCGTTCTCCACCTGCAATTCTTGATGCTACTTCTGATTGTCCTACTAATGGACTACCTGTTGTAGCTGCCGGTGTCGGTATAGGAGTCGAAGTAAACTTAGGTGGTATATTCTTTTCAGCTTCAACAGTTATGTTTTTGTCCGTTTGCACAGGAGGTGGTGTTGTATCAACGGGTGTAGGACTCGGTGTTGGGCTAGGAGTTTCTTTTTGTGTATCTCTAGTTTGCTCAATAGGTCTTGGTATATTTAATCCCGGACCATCATCCATAACTAAATCTGGACGCTCATTGGGTCCACCACGTTGATAAGCCACACGACCACCGTTACGTAAATCGACTCGTTGTTTTTTCTTTCGATATCTAGCCATTATTTAACCTCGAAAAGCTTGTCAAGTTTCTCTTCAATCTTGTC
>TARA_R100001463_G_scaffold9938_4_pt1 | contig 11731 bp, 24 predicted proteins | sample TARA_R100001463 | Tara Oceans TARA_R100001463 (sample SAMEA2622242) | marine metagenome | biome: marine biome (ENVO:00000447); feature: deep chlorophyll maximum layer (ENVO:xxxxxxxx); material: "saline water (ENVO:00002010), including plankton (ENVO:xxxxxxxx)" | depth 40 m
CACGCGTATCGCCAGCACGTTTTCGTCACCCCCTGCCGCGAAATCACAAAACGCAGTCTTATCTTTACCAATATGCGTCGGGGGATTAGTCAAACAATGCTGCAAAGAGTTATATGGAACTACCACTGACTCTTCGCCAATGTCCATAAACTCCCCGAACACCATTGATCGGACTAATGGGTGGTCTTTACCATATCGATCAAATTGTTCATTTATCCAAGATTCGGGGATATGCGGACAATCGTATGACGTACATGTAAACGTTTCCCATAAACGCGCTTCTTTAGTAAATGCACGATAGAAAAACCCCTCCGTAGCTCCCGGCGATGACATCAATATCAATCTGCTGGGCTGACAGCGACTTATTGCTTCAGCGATACCATCCGGCACAGTCTTCGCTTCGTCCACTATCATTAACAAATTAGAAGTCGGCCCCGTTCTATGCCACCCCTCGAATCTACCACCTTCACTCGTACTAAACCCAATCGCTTTACTTCCGTTCTGAAACCGGATGTCAGTAGCATTCACGATCCACCCCTCGCCACCGTTCAACCCACTCACGTACTTTCGTATATACGGAAATAACTGGTCTTTCACCTGACGGAACACACCCGCCGTCGTCACACATGTGCTTTCCGGAAATCTCATGCAATGCCACAGAACAGCACATGCAGCTATTAAACTGGTTTTTCCGGAACCATTGGCCGCTTTAAGCGCAACTTTACTTTCTTTATCGTTAATTGCTTTAAGTACATCGTATTGCCACTTGTACGGTTTTATCCCCAAAAACATTTCCGGAAAGTTTTGTAGCTGTGCAGCATACTCAATTAACTCCGGTGTCGGTTTAGACGTGTCTGCTTCAAGTGGCTCAAATTTGTCTTCTAAAGACTTTTTGACTTTACGGGGTCTTCCCACCTTCTTCCCGCTTTGAAACGTCGCTTTACCCCCTTCACGGGTCACCACGCGCTTCTTACGTGCGCCTACTTTAGTGTACTGTACTTCATCGCCCGACGACGCGATCTCTTCTGCCGTCCGGTTGCTGATTCTAATTCCAGTCTTTTCTTTTTTGTCTTTCATGTCTAATGGTTAAATGGGGGTTATATATATACTTATATATATAGTGTCAGATTTTCTGACATTGACTGTCTTAATTTCTGACATTGACTGTCTGATTTTCTGACATTGACTTTGTTAGTATGCACAAGTTATTCACATTGGCAAAAAATTAGGTCTGTGATTTTGGGGGGATATATAATACATGCACCCGCCCGTGGGGGTGGTACGTACCCCGTGTCGTGGCCCCTATACACGATCGCGCGATCCTGGGCGCGCGCGCGGTAAAGACAGGGACTTTCGCACAATAGCTATTATATTTCGTTGAGCAAATCACTGTACATCAATGACATGCGCCTCTTTTGCGCTTGTTTCGGGCACATTACACAGCGCTATGACAAGTTGTGGAGCGATCGTATTCCGCTTATTTGCGGATTCTGTCGTTTGCGCGTCTTTATTCCATGACGAGCGCCGTCTTTCGAGTAGATCCACGGCAAGCTTGGGCTGTTTAGCGATTCCGTCCGTAGCAGCTTCAATCATGCGAAGTTCCCAAGAGCTTTCAATTTGCTCCAATTTCGCCCCGAAAGTAGCATCTTTCTTTTCCCACCGTGAAAGCGTCTCACGTCCGATTCCAGCGTATTTACTAGCAGAATCGCGACTCATGCCGTTGCCAAGCGCTCTAAATATCTTCTCTTCAATCTCTTCAGTCCGTTTCGTCGGACGTCCAGTTTTCGCCATGACAGCTACTTTATATTAAAATTAAGTAAGACCAAGCCACTTTCCCCCGTAATAGAAAACGCCGCTTGGCATTAATCAAATGAAAATAATTAAATCAATATTTCAAGGGATTGCTGTAATATTATATATTATCGCATGTCTGTCATTACTAGCATTATGAAAGAAACAATAACATTACAGACGTTTATACGTGGTTTTGAAGAACTAAGACCAAATAACTTTAGTTATCAGGGATTGGAAATATTATTTAATCACCTCGAATCTATGGAAAGCGACGAAAACGAAATAGAATACGACGTAATAGCTTTTTGCTGTGACTATTCGGAAATGTCTATTGCTGAAATTATGGATCAATACGACATTCAAATACCTGTCGACATAATGCTCTCAACAGACGAGACGACATGCAAATACTCAGAATCTGATTTAGACGATACTGAAAAGCTTGAATACATCTTCGAGCATTTAGAAGAGAACGGAAACGGTTATTGTGGCGTAACGAGCGAAAACACTATTATTTTCCAGTGCTATTGATAGCACGCGTTCAACGTCCTACGGGGCGTTGACTGCGTTTTATTGTAAGAAACGTTTCTACCAAACGTAATAAAACAAACCATGAAAACTTATAATTACAAACTCGGATCTAATCGCGGTATTCGCAATCGTGTTTGGATAGAAGGCAAGAGACTAAGCGCAAACGGTTTTAACCGTGGCACTAGATACCGCAAAATTACCAGTGAAAACAAAATAATACTAGTGATTGATTCTAATGGTTCTTTAGGTGTCGCGGGTACAGACACTAGACCTATTATAGACATGTGCGGTCAAAATGTTGCCGAAATCTTTAACGGACACGAGCGCGTCAATGCTACATTTGAACCAAAAAAAATAACAATTATCGGAGGTGAAAAAGCATGAAGCGTAAAGATTTAATGAAAATTGCGCGTTTAGTTGCTTCTGATTCAGAAGATTTATTAAGAGCCATAAGAGAAATTGAAACAAAAGGAGATTCTACAAAGCGTGGAACTTGGTCTTATTACGCAAAAAACTTTGCAAAATGGCTGGAAAATAACGACGAGTCAATAACTCCATTTACTATTTTTGCCCGTGGAAATAGCAAATTGCCTTTTTACGCGTTCTCAGCGCTTCCATTAGTAACATGCCCCGGCGCTGGCGCTTGTGGTAAATATTGTTACAGCTTGAAAGCGTGGCGATATCCAGCCGCATTTTTTCGGCAATGCCAAAACACTTTATTAATAAAGCGACAATCACAAATTTTAAAACAAGCTTTTGCGGAATTACCACAAAATATAACTCTTAGACTATATGTAGATGGCGATATTGACAGCGTGCAAACTCTTTGTTTCTGGTTTGACAGATTAAGAGAACGACAAGACGTATTTGCCTACGGTTATTCTAAATCGTGGCCAACATTTTTAAAGTATCAAAAAGCGTTTGGAGATGCGGCTTTTCCAGAAAATTACAAACTCAATTTATCTAGTGGTAGCAGACACGATGAAGCACTGGCAAAGCAATTAGCGGGTTTGCCATGCTATCGTGGTCAATTTATTGCTGTTAACAGTATTAAAGCTGATAAGAACGGTTTAAACCGCACGGAGTATGCAAAATCTGTTAGAGACAGCGCCAAAACGCTTGGACATGGTCGAGTGTTCGTTTGCCCCGGCAAATGTGGAGAATGTACAAGCGCTGGCCATGCATGTGGATTAAATAAATTTAAGAACGTTACAATAGCAATTGGAATACATTAATAATGAAAACAAAAATTATACCTCAAATCCAATTTAAGATGGAAGGCAAATTGGATTTAATTCTAGACGACACCAAAAACTACTCTGGAGAAGATTTGGCTAATTATTTAATTAATTACATTTTACAAGACGACAAAACGTCTAACGAATTATTTAAACCATTGGCTTATTTAATGGGAGTCAAAATGGATCAAATCGATTACATGGGAGTTGATGAAATACTCATTGAACTACCAAAACAATTGGAAGAACTTAAAAACACCAGGAAGAATATTCGTAAAATACTTGGTAAGAAAAACTAAAACTAAACGTAATAACTATTATGGAGATCAATTATATTGATTCAGAGAGACGGGTCGTTACAAAAGTAATGACAGTATTTGTTGTCGAGCAATACTTTTTTGATACTTGTGGGGATCTTGATCCCTATAATACAGAATATGTATTCGCTACAAAGAGCTTTGCGGAATCAAAACGCGTTCGCAATCGCATTCTTAAAGACGCTAAAACAAGCGGTGTCAGGACGCATAGATACAATTATTCGTTTGACGAGTACGGAAACAAGATCGGACACCAACTCTTGGAGAGTGATTGTGGTGATGATTATTTCTGTGAAGCGTTTGATCCTGAGTATCAAGAAACGTCCGGTAACAGTTATTTAGATCATTTGGGGAGTGATATTTGGAGTTTCACTGGAACCCGTGGCACTAGATACTGCAAAATTTAATGTAGTTTTTCACGAAAACGAAACTTTATGAATAAAAACGCAAAAATCAAAACAAACATTTCGGACGCAGAGTTAGCTCTTTGCGCTCCGGAATTGTTAGAGTCTTTATGCGAGTTAATTGCAGTTTTACATCACGTTTATGACGTGTTTGAAGAGCTTCGACTTACCAGTGATAATAATTTTAAAAACCCATTAGCTAACAAAAAGATTCAAGCTATAGCAGATAGAGCTAACGACATTTTAAGAAAATCAACCGGACATGATGACTGAATTAGAATCATTAACGAATGCGTTAAAAGCGATAAGCACTATCGTTAAATATAAAGAGAGAGTTGAGTCTAGTGATTATCTAGACTGCTTTCTTTATGAAGATATGTTTCCAAATGACAGATATTGTCACGACAGTCTTGGTCATTTGCATGAGACTATTGATCAATTTTATGGAAAAGCTGATATATCTGAATGGCAAGACACTGCTGGTCATTCAGTATTTGTCAGGTGCGGGGATTATCATTGTGTTGAGTTTTATGATAGTGATCTCACTTTGAGTGTTTATAGATTGAATGACAAAAACCAGGATATATGCGAATCAATTAGCTACACACTTTATAGTAACGACAAAACCAAATTGCCAATAATAGTTGTTAAGTTATGAAACTGAAAAACAAAACAAAAAAACATAGAGAAATGGACGTTTCTGAGTTGAAACGTGTTATTAACATTCAACAAAAACACATCAAATCAATGCTGGATAACGCGCATGAAACGTTTGATATCAGTCTCCAAGAATTGAATAAATTGGATGACAGTTATTACGACGTAAAATATGCAATGTTAAGAATTGAGCAAGACAAGATTAATTGCATTGAAAATACATACGTAGCTAACACAACTAACGAACAAAAATATAATGAGCAAACAAACTAAAACGATATCAGCTACACAAGCAATAGCTGATAGAGCTAAACTTGTTGGGTTAACCGAATTGTCTAGTGATTTGTGCAAGCACATCAAATGGTTAAGAGAGCAATCGAGTGAGTCATTGTATAGCGGAGCAGGGGTTTGCGATTCTTGGTGGCTATCTGACATTGATGAACTTTTTAGTAAGGGGAATAAACTACAAGAAAAATTAGAATCAAATGAAATTACAAACTAACGAATTATCAGAATTAAATGTGAACAATGTTATGAAAGGTGCAAGTAACATTGATTTATTGGACGATGAAGCTCTTTATGTTCATGTTGGTGGTTACGTCATATACATTGATAATTCAACTGGTGAAATGATTGTGACAATGTTTAAAGACGGTGAAACTACAAACAATGACATAAAAGTTTTAAACATTTTTAGGAAATATGATGACAACTAAACAAATACAAAAACAAATAGTAACATATCGCCAGTGGCTCTGTGATAACGGGTTAACTGGCAATTTGAAAGCGAAACACGTTAACAAGTTTATTAAATTAGCGACTTGGAAAAGCGACGAGCAATTGGCTAAGTTTAAAGCCAAGCCACGATGGAATCAGCATTGGATAATTCGTAATTGCAGGGAGTTTGTACAGCTATGAAAAAATTAATAATAACAATAGCATTAAGCTGTGTCGTGTTTGGATGGGTAGTATCTAGACCATATGCCGACAAACCTAATAATACCAGGAAAGTTATAGCAAGCTGGTATGGGGATGAGTGCGCGGGAAAACCCACGGCATCTGGAGAGATCTATGATCCGAACCAACTTACCGCAGCGATGTGGGACGTTCCATTCGATACACTTGTCCGCGTCCAACTTGGCGCGGCTACCAATACAGTAACTGTGAGAATTAACGATCGCGGCCCAGCAAAACGCTTGAAACGAGGGATTGATTTGTCACGTAAATCTTTTTCGCAGATCGCAGATCTGGATGCGGGTTTGATCACAGTTGAATTAACAGTCTTAAAGTGACCGACACTATGCACGTAGTCCACACCATTCACGGTTCAAGCGCAACTGCTTGGATATTACATGAAGATCCTGACTTGGTTAGATCTGACGAATTGAACCACCATACGTTTGATACCAAAATGGAAGCAGACGCTTTTCGGTCTGGGATAGAGCTATCATACGAATATTTCCAGCAATACGGAAATTGCAGTCACCCCATGTTCGTGCTTGACGAAGATGAGAATATTAAATTAGATTAATGTTTTGCGGCGCAATGCTGCTTTTTTTCTTCAAACATGGTTTTGTTTGGTTATAACAGAACAGACTCCAGTTGTTGGTAGCGGCTGGGGTCTTTTTTTTACCCAGTTTGCGTTACCGTGTTGATAATCTACAATATACCAGATGGGAGCGGATTATCCAAAGAACGTTAAAATCTTTAATTTAGATTACGAGATAATCTGGGTCGATAAAGCGATCGAGACAGCGACTGACGCTCACGGTTCATGCGATACTTGCACTCAGACTATTGTTATCTGTCGTGAACAAAAACCAGGAGCGCTCACTGACACTGTGATGCATGAAATAATGCATGCGATATTTTACAGTATGAATATGTCCGGCAACGAGAGTGAAGAGAAAGTTGTAAGCTTGTTAAGTACCGGAATGTGTACAGTGCTGAGAGACAATCCCAAATTAAAAAAATGGATCGTAAAAAATCTCTAACCCCAAGCAACGAAATGTTGTTCGATCGTATGGCTGTTGAAGCGAGTAGGGCGGTGGTGTATCGCGATACAGTGCTTGAAGTTGATGCGTTGTTGAAAGATTTACTGGATCTAAACGCAACTTATTATTCATCCCAGACTCTTGAGATTATTCGTCAACGTATCCGCGCTCAACTCGGTGACGCTGGTCTTATTATAGAATAAATTTTTTAAAATTTGAACAACAAGCGGCACGCAAACAGCGTTTCCAAGAGATCTTAATTTATCTACACGTTTGTCCACCCGTTTGGAAACCCCATCAACCATTCGCAAAATTTCGGGATCAAGTTTTGGCCAAACCGATTCTTGAAAACTCTTCCCAGCAAACCATTCTCCGGCACGTTTTTCAAATTCCCCGTGTCTTTCCAGTCTCTCGCTGTTGGGGTTGGCCACGATCCAGACTCTGTCCCGCTGGTGTGGAGCGCCAACGTGGGAAGCTGGTATGCAATGCCATTCCGCATCATACCCGATCTCGGCCAAGTCTCGCAAAATACGTCCGAACCAAGCTCCATTGTCTCCGTTAAGCAGCATTGGGACGTTTTCCATGAGCGCGATTCTTGGTCTAGCTTCGCCAATAACTCGAACCAATTCGCTCCATAAACCCGTGCGTTCTCCATCCACTCCATTTCTTTCTCGTCTTGTTTGAGCAATCGATGCGTCTTGGCATGGGAACCCAGCGGTAAGAAGAGTTGGTCGTCTCCATTCTCGTCCGTTAAATTGTTTAACATCATCTATTATCGGAATAGTTGGCCAATGTTTTTTTAGAACAGTCTTGCAGAACGGGTCGCTTTCGCAAAAGCAAATAGTTTTCAGCCCGACTTCTCGACAAGCTAATGCGAACCCACCTATTCCACTGAAAAGATCTACGTGAGTCATTCATCAAAAAACCCCATCATGGACAACTCTTCAACGTACAGATAAAACCACATGTCCATAACCTCTTCTTGAGAAGCGCGAATGCGTTCAAGCGGTGTCATCTTTGCCATCCCCTTTCGCCCGTCTGGATTGTGTTCTTTAATTCCGGCGTTAAACTTTTTCAATGCACGCAGTTGGAACTGCTGCAACCCCTTGTCCCTAATTTGTTCGTCAGTCATTTAATTCTTCGTCTTCGTCGTAGTCTTCGTTCTCTTCAACATATCCATCACCGTTACAATCCGTGCATGTGTATTTTAATGATGAGTGTTTTTCTACGTTCAAGTATCCCCGCCCGTTACACCATTTACATTTCATTTGTATTTTTGATTAAATTTTATAGCTAACGCCCGTGCGCGTTTTGCTAGTTGCCTACTTAATTTAATGTCCAATCTCCTAACCCCGATACTTGCTGCTCTTAACTCTGATGCAGAAATGTTAGCTTCGTTAATCATTTTCCGGCCACGAATCAACCAGTATTTTAATCTAGCTTGAGATTCTAATCGGTACTCGCCATTCATTTGGCATGTTAGTTTTTGTATTAAATCAAATTCCATGCTTCGCAATACTGTGTCCATCGGTTTTTTCTATCAGGATTAATATTTACCTTTGTTGAATTATTTAAATGTAAAAACGGAATAACCCAGCAAGTTTGTATAGGTAATGCCACAAGAATGATAAAGTCTGTGTCTCCGTTTTTGTAAGCACAGTCGTGTCGCTTGACAACAAACTCAAATCTTTTTCCAGAATTATAACTAGTCGATTTAACTTGAACCAAATGGTACTCGCCGTCTTTAGAAGCAACCATGTCGTATGGTTCCGGCACACTGGGTAGCAATACAGTGTAGCCATGCGACAGTAAGCGCGATGCAACAAGTGCTTCCCCGCTGGCTCCAAGCATCGCCCGACTGTTCCCCACTTACTGATAGTGTATAAAATTATGAACATCGAAAGCTACCGTAACGCGTAATCCGTTGTCACAACCTCAACGACTTGGTTGTGGTCGCGAACTAATCTGCTCGCAATGCGTCGATCAATTTCGGCGAAACGTTCCATCGTAAGGTTACTGGTGATGAACGTCCATTTACCCAAGCGCTTGTCCAACACTTCCAGCAACTTCTGCGTGCCGTAATCACTACCATGCTCCGCACCAATGTCATCAATGACTAACAAGTGTTCGCGTGCTAATTCAGCCGCGTAACTGTGATGTCCCTCTCGCATGTAGTTCAATGCGTCAATCCATCGAACAAACTTTCCTGGTTTCTTTGCAATATTTTGATGGGTCTTTGCAACTGCTTTAGCTAGATGAGTTTTGCCGACACCACATGTGCCAGCCAGTGTCAGCCAGTATCGAGCGCGGTGATCATGGTGAATCATGTTGTTAATGAACGCTGACGTTCTCATTAACATGTCTTCCAGCACTGAGTCTTCGTGCGTATTAAACGACAAAAACTCTCTGTACCAATCAACCGTTTCCTGCTTTAACGACTGCGGACCCGTAGTCTGCCGCTCCGGCGAACGTCCCACTATTTCTGCCGCTAGTTTGCGTGGATCTGTCATTATATTTTTCCCACGTTATAAATTTTTGCTTCCAGTTAATCACTTTATTGCCACGCGAATCGACCCAGTTACCAGTCGAAAAGTATTCGTAGAACTGACTAGCGAGCGATTCAACGTTGCGACTTTTCGCATATTCACGCACTTCGTCAAGCGTTGGGGCAACTTGTTTTTTTGTTTTAGGTTTTGGTTTTGGTTTTGGTTTTTGTTTTGGTTTTTCATTAACAACGTTTAAATATGTCATATTACTAGTGTGTCTCCTGCTTTCTCGGTTAATTAATCCCTGCTTTTCAAGACTAGACAATTTAATGTTGACTGTTTGTCTAGCTAGACCCGTTCGTTCTGCTAATGTTTCCTGTTTTGGCCAACATTTGTTTTCGTCATCTGCGTAATCAGCTAACGTGAGCAACACCAGCTTTTCTGATGGTGTGAGCTTTTGACGAAACGCCCAAGTTATAGCTTCTAAACTCAAATCTTCTCACTCACGTTCTTAAAAATTTCACGTAAAATATCATGCGGTCTTTGTTTTAAATCAATTTGTAATTTTCTAATCCCCGATATTACCGTGCCGTGGTCATGCCCAGTGTAGCCCCCAACCATAACATAGTTCATTCCGAGCTTTCGCATAAAATGCCAAACAATCCATCTAGCCCAACAATTTTGTGGTGTTCTTGGAGCAGTCCACATCTCTGTTTCTGATTCATAATTAAATTCATCCAAAACAACCGAAATTATTTTCTTCACCTTCTGCTCGTACACGCGTGGTAATTTGTTCGTTGATCCATTCGTTTTGGTTTTCATATCCTAATATTTGTAAATAAATTTTTAATCCGTCTCTGTAAAATTCGTTATCAATGCAGATTGCATTCAACTTAGCTCGCGCTTTGTTGGGAGCCATAGTTCTAAAATTCCAACCCGCTCTTTGCTTTTTCCATTGCTTCCAGTACCGAACCCAATTTAGTGAACCGTCGTCGCGAATGTATCCGCATTTCCTCCAATGCAAATACGATTGAACACCAGTTCTAACAACAGCCATAGCGAGTTCGTGATAACAACTAGCGATGGAAAGTTGGGGTTGACTGGTTTGAGTCTCTGTGCCAGCCAACCCCGAATCGACTAGAACGCTTTGCCGCCTCCGGTCGATTGTTCCTCCTTTTTGGTAACAGCCAATTTCATATACTCAACGCCGCTGCTTTGCGCTGTGTTTTTCCATGCAGAAATCCAATACATAGTCCCGCCAACGTTTAATTGACCAGTCATGTGTGGTTGTGTTTCTGTCTCTTTGTTTTTGTTCGGAAACAACGCCCCAGAATCGGGCTTGTCCGAATTTTTATAACTATCTGCCATTATTTTTTATTATCTATTTTTACGCCAATATTGGCTGGTTCCCCCCGATTCCAACAAACCACCCAGCAATTCGGAGAGAGATTGCTGCGCTTCTTCTTTGGAGCATTTGTTTTCATTTGAATACAACTCTACCAAATCATCATATTTAACATTGGCTATATTTAATATGTCATACGTACCAATATTCGATCCCGCCAGTTTTTGATAAGCGGATTTAACATTCTTTATTTTGGGAGAAGACTTGCGAACCACCTTCTTAAATCCTGGTAATTCCTCAAATTCCTCACATTTAGCTTTTAATGCTTTTACCCATGCTTCGATTGAAGGTACATATGCACGGAGTCGAGCAGCTAATAGCGGGTTAGTAATTGTACTGGGGTCGCGAGCTTGGGATAACACTTCTTGCTGGTCCACCACTGTTAAAGCCGCGCCACTAACAGCAGTGCAATACAATTGATGTCTGCACCATCCGCAATAATCACATGGTATTGGGGCGCGAGTGGGGTTCATCACAGCCGCACGCACTTTGCGAGCCATGTCTTCACACTCACTGCGTGTAACAACAAACACATCAACCGTGCGAGTTTTTGAGTACATGACATGGCATTCAATTTCCATGCAATCGTCTCGCTGCATTAAACCCAACGCATAACCCATCATCTGGATGCGGTCGTCGTATCTAGATCCGGTCTTTAGATCAAACATCTTTCGTTTAGCGCCACAATACATGTCAACGTAACCGAACGTAAAAAACTCACCGTCAACGCTAATATCAAGTTTAGACTCAATTTCAACTGGAGAAACACCGCATTGCTGCATAGTGTATTCAGTAGTCCAGTCTATTTGTTGCCGGTCTTCTTCGTTGAGCTTGACGTGCATTTTTTAAGATGTTGTTTCTGCCACTCGTCATGCATTGCTGTTCCACGAAAAGCCGCATAACCC
>TARA_R100001463_G_scaffold37658_15_pt1 | contig 11719 bp, 15 predicted proteins | sample TARA_R100001463 | Tara Oceans TARA_R100001463 (sample SAMEA2622242) | marine metagenome | biome: marine biome (ENVO:00000447); feature: deep chlorophyll maximum layer (ENVO:xxxxxxxx); material: "saline water (ENVO:00002010), including plankton (ENVO:xxxxxxxx)" | depth 40 m
AAAGAAGATTTCAACGTGCATGTGATTTTCCTAAAAAGTCGTTGTTTGTTATGTCTTAAGTATATAATATATATCGGCCATTGTCAATAGCAAACTTGAGAAAAAAACAAATTATTTCAGAAACCCCCACCATCGGGGGGCGCGCGGGCCGGCACGTACCATTCCCCCCACTAGAGGGGCATATTGTCTGGCAACATCAGCATGTACAAAAAAACCGCCTGCAAGGTTTCCCCTGCAGACGGCCAACGAAAGGAATCTGCTCTATTATTTAGAAGCGGAACAGAACGCCGTTTCTCCCATGTGTGCTTCACACCATGAATCAGTCCATTCACTAAATCCACAGTCGGCACAAATCTTATTGTAATCATATGCGGGATACGTCAACTCCTGCATCTTGAGAGGTTTCATCTCTATGATCTCAGCGCCACCCTCTACCTTTGCCGATGTACTACACCCTAGCAATAGGGCACAGCATAACCCAGCCAATAAAGCTAATGTACATAGTGCCGCCGCTTTTACTTCTGTTTCTTTAGCCATGCTAATAAACCTTTCTTTTTTGTTTGTTCTTTCTTCCTGTTGTCCAGCCGCTGGAATTCCCTCGCCAACTGTATTGCGTGTATTCTTCGCATACGCATTATTACTTACTCCAAAAAATTCATATTCGCTTATTGTCATTAGTTCACCATTGACATATAAAGACCAAAGGATGCGATGCACGAAGCACCAAGCCAAAACAGATATTCGTTAAACTTCTCTTTCATTACTTTATCTCCCAAGGACAAGCCAATGCCATAACATAAACAGACACAATCATAATACCTAAAACTAATTCCATTACACGCACTCCATATTATATTCGTGTTCTGCTTGCCCGTAATCGTCACAGTTAAACACGGGTATACCGTCAACAATTACCTCGTAAACTTCACAATGCCTATTGCGTACTAATTCAACCAATCGGCCATTGTCGTCCGCTTCTGATTTATATACTACAAAATCCATATCGTTTCCTTTCATGCTCTTATTATATAATACTTATCGGCGTTTGCAACTAAAAACTTTAGGAAATTTGGCAACTTCTCCGTCACCCCTGTCCTAGTGTTGACCCCCCTAACCAGTGTCGGACTGGCTTGGGATGTACACCTGTCCGGAATTCGCCGCACCTTCTAGCCATACATTTGTTCGTTGCGTTGCTTCCTCTTGAATTCATTATAGTAGTCAATGCTGAATTGGTAGCTGTCGATTGACTCCTGCACTCTTTCGGGTGTCCAGAATCCATCGAACTGTTTATTATCCATCTTAGCCTGCATGTGATTGCGTTGTTTGATGTCTTGGTCATTCAGTGCGTCTAGTGCTGTTCGTTTGTGTGTCATATCTGACTCCTTTAGTTCCTTAATTGTTATATACTAAGTATATACTATATATCGTCATTTGTCAATAGGTACTTGAGTATTTTCTCAGAATAATCCTATTTATTTTAGAGGGGGAAATCCTCTATATCGTGCATCCAGTCGTGCCATTCTTCCTGTGGGCTGGATATAGCGTAGCCTAGTGGGTGCTTCCTCTTAGTATCACAGAACGCCTGTAGGTCTGATCCGTGCGCCCATTTAATTGCTATCCCTTCAGGCTTTACCCATACAAAGAATACATAATCAAAGTGTTCAGGCGATACTGCTTTATGTAGGTAACGTACAGCGCCGGTTGACTTATTCAGTTGTGCTAGTGACGACTTAACCTCTACCCTTACTGGCTTGTCATCTAGGTCTACTGTTATATCCCAAGCGTGCGTTGGTGCTGTTACGCTTGCACGATAGCCGGTGTTCTTAGTAATGTAATCAGCTATCCATCGCTCGCATATCGTGCCTCGTTCCGTTCGTCCCATTAATGACAGCTCATAAGCCGCTTCATTCTTATCGGCACTGTATAGGCTTTCGGTCTTTTCGTTTGAGTGTCGTTTAATGTCTTGTAGTGTGATTGTCATAACTTTACTTTCGTTGTTGTTGTGTTGCTTGTTATGCTTTAAGTATATTATATATATCGACACATTGCAATAGATACTTAACCATTTTCTCAGAATAATCTGATTTATTTTTCGTTTACCCCCCTCGTGGGGGGTGTGCGGGGCGGCCCGTTCCTTCCCCCTCTATCGGGGGGAGAAATTATTCACTACCGTGCTGATCGCAGAATCGCTGCTTAGCTTCACCGTAAGCCGCACGACCTTCCGCGAATGCTGGTACAGCCCAGTAGCCATACCGTTCGTTCCAAACGATCTCAACATCTCCATTAGCTTCAATGAAGCTATCCTTATTGAAGTCGTTAGTAAACAATGCGTGTGCATCGCTGTTAGGCTTTTCCACTGAAGGAGATTGTGGGTAAGCGGCTGGTTGTAGTTCTGAAACTCTCATTGTATTATTCCCTTTCGTTGGAATGTTGTTGTTTGTTATGTTCTTATTATATTATATATATCGGCATTTGTCAATAGCTATCTTTAGCTATTTATTGTATTTTGTAAAGTTTTTTTCTTGTCCCACAATCGCTGTAGTTCATTGAATACACAGTTCTTATTGAACTGTCCTAATTCGTTAGCGTGTTCAGCAACCTTCTTTTCGATGTTGCGGTTTACTTTGAACAGTTCTAGTTTAGCTTCGTTGCGAGTCATGTTGTGTTCCTTTCGAGAACGTTGTTTAATTGTTATACTAGTAGTATATACTAAGTATCGTCAAAAGTCAATAGCAATCTTAACTATTTTAAGAAATAATTCTAATTAATTCTGTTGTATAAAAGTATACTGCATACACAACAATAACCGTTAATGATACCTTACCTACTATCTCGATTACTTTATCTACCATTGTCGTTTCCTTTTTTTTGTTTTCGTTTATTAACTTAACTACTTAACTATAACATATATCGGCTATAAGTCAAGTATTACTTTAATATAATATCGAGATAAGTATATCTTTTTTATTGGCAGTATCTACTGTCATAATGGCACCCTATACTTTTCTATTCTGTCACGTTGGCAGTACCTATTGTCGTTGTGGCCGGGGGGGTTCAAACATTAAGTCGAAAATATTTCTGTATGTCTTACCCAATCCTTCCAGACCTCCCCTCATCGCTCCAAGTCGCCGCTTTTTTTAGATTCTCTTCGGCCCAAAGTGGTTGCAAGTTGCTATAATGGAAACATTTCTGTATTTCTTCCTCTTTTGTGAGGTCAAATGATGCGCATGGCCGTATATGATCTATGTGCCACCCATATAAGCTATAATTTTCCCAATTCATGCCCGGTTTGAACTGTTTTTCTATATGCGCCACCAATTCTTCCTTAGTGCAGCCTATATATTTCAAGATACTGTTCTTTTTCCAAATACCCTTAGCCTTTAGTAGCTTGGTTAGCCTTTTTGACTGCGCCTTTCTTACTTTTTGATGAGGCTTATCTCTATATTCCTTTATTTTGTCCCAGTTCTCGCCCCTATACTTTCTCTGCCACTCCTGTCGGTACTCTTTATTCTTTTGGTAGTAGTCTCTATAATACTGCTTTTTGTTGGCGTAAGTTTTTTCATGGTATTTTTTAGCGTATTCTTTGGAACACTCTTTACATTTTGCACTTGTTCGGTATTGATGTGACTTATAGAAATCGCCCACAGGTCTTCTCTCCCCGCACATCTTACATGGTTGCCCCTTTGTATCACACTCTTGTGTAAACATCTCCCTTTTTTTCTTGTTCGCCTCTTTTCTGCGCTCAGCTATTTCTTCTTTGGACATTAAAAGACCATTTCGCCTCTCCCTTTTTCGTTTATTATGACAAGCTTTACACCTAGTACTCAGCTTAGCACCATTCTTATGGAAGAACTCACTAGTATACTCTTTATATTCATCACACCCGGTACAGAATTTCATGTTTTTCTCGCTATCCATATCGCCCTTTCCTTCCTGCTAATATCCTATTTGTTTTGTATTTTTCAAATTAGGTCTTTTTTTGTGTATAGTTTTTTACAAAAGCCTATTATTATTATAGGTAATTTTATATTTTAGTGCAATGGAGATAACATGTCACACGATAAAAATCAACCGAAACAGGTAGAATCTGAGTTCGTGGCGCGCGCTTCCGGGGAGCTAGAGGAGTCTGTGGCTTCTGAATTAGAAATTGAAGACCCGGCGACTGAAGAAGCTGCAGCTATCATTGAGGAACTAACTGTTAATGTTATTATAGAAGAAGAGGGCGGCGACAGTTAATGAAGATACCTAGTAATATGTCAGAACAGGAAGTTGTTGACGTTATTACTAAAGTTGCCGACAAGTTGTCTAATAAATATACGTTTGCGTTTTATTCGATAGAAGACATTAAGCAGGAGGCTTTTATTATAGGTATGGAAGCTCTTGAAAGATATAATGAATCTAGACCACTAGAAAATTTCTTGTTTGTACATATAGCCAACAGACTTAAGAACTTTAAGAGAGACAATTATTATCGACAGGACGAAGGCAAGGCAGAAAATGTCCAGAGAAGAAAAAAGAATCTTCTTGAAGCACATAGTATCGAAAACTTTAGTATAATGAGAGAAGATCAAGATGTTTTATCCAGAATCTCTGATCTAGAAATAAAAGAGCTAGTAAAAAACAACATACCAGCGAATATGAGGGCTGATTATCTCAGACTGTGTTCGGGTGTATCTATATCTAAAAAGAGAAGGCTTGAAATAGAGAGTATAATTAAAAAGATTGTTGAGGGGGAATAATTATGTCTGAAACTAGCAAAGACAAGAAGAAGGGACGGTTCTCGGTAGAAGAGATTGAATTTATCGAGCAGAACTGCGAGGCTCTTTCTCCTGAGCACATAGCGGATCAGCTAGACAGAAATGTATCGTCGGTTAAAAACTGGATCGAAACGAATGTTGGGCTGTCTAAAAGTCAGAAGAAGGAAATAGAGGCTCATCAGGAATTAAAAAGTAAACCATACTTTAAGGAGCTTTTAACTCAGTTCTCGAGTTCCGAATTAGAGCTTTTTCAGTTCCACTTCGCCAAAATGTGGGCGCAGTTCAAAGACGACGTGTTTCACACAGAAGAAATCCAAATCGTGGATACAATTAAGCTTGAGATTCTAATGAATAGGATCTTAACGACACAGCAAGAAAATCTAGATGACATTGAGGGCGTTCAGGCTCTCATCATAGCCGAGAAACAAAGAGATAAAGAAGATCAGGACCGTGACTACATCTCGTCGTTAGAACGGCAAATAGCTATGCAGAGGGCCGCGCAAGAGACGCTATCCAAGGATTACAAAGATCTTCAAGCACGAAAAGCAACAATGCTCAAGGATCTAAAAGGTACTCGTGAGCAAAGAATCAAAGCTATAGAAGACTCTAAGCTAACGTTTGCGTCTTTGGTGAAAAAGATTGCATCAGATCCTACTTTTAGAACCAAGATAGGTATAGAGATGGAAAAAATGCGATTAGCTACAGCCGCAGAGAAAGAGCGTTTATCGGAATACATTAAATACGAAGATGGTCAATTAGACCAACCGTTTCTAACAAGTGATACTTTTAAAGGTGAATAATATGAAAACAGCGATTGTTTTTGGAGTTACAGGCCAAGACGGAAGTTATTTAACTGACTTGCTAATATCAAAAAATTATAGAGTAGTTGGTGTCGCTAGAAGGAGTAGCGTAGACACAACCGAAAGAATTGGCGAACACCAAAAAAATGAAAACTTTATCCTAGTTGAAGGAGACATCACTGATGGATTTTGTGTTTCCGACATTATTAATAAATACGAGCCAGACGAAGTTTATAACCTTGCTGCTCAATCTCATGTTGGTACGTCTTTTAAGCAACCGACTCTTACTTGGGATGTGACCGCCGGAGGATGCCTAAATATCCTAGAGGCGATTAGAGTTTCTCCAAGAGTTAAAGATATTAGATTTTATCAAGCCTCTTCTAGCGAAATGTTTGGCAAAAACTTTACCGTTGTTGCTGAAACAGAAGAAAGCGTAGGTGATAGTCTTATTGTTGGCATCACTGAAGGTTCGACAACTACATATAAAAAATATCAAGACGAAAACACAGCGTTTATGCCTCAGTCTCCATACGCTATAGCTAAGCTAGCTGCACACCATCTAGTTAGAAACTACAGGGATAGTTATGGGATTCATGCTTCTAGCGGAATTTTATTTAATCACGAGAGCGAGCGACGAGGTGAAAACTTTGTTACTCGCAAAATAACGAAGTGGATCGGAAGATTTTTAGCTTGGGAAAAACAAAACAGCCCACTACCGCCGTCGTTGTGCGGATTTGGAACTAGCGAAGAGGATATCTACATGCCTAGAGAGAGAATGTATTTAGATATGATTAAAACACCGATATTTCCTAAGTTAAGACTTGGGAATCTAAAAGCAAGGAGGGATTGGGGTCATGCAAAAGATTACGTCCGAGGAATGTGGCTCATGCTGCAAGAAGAAGAACCAGACGATTATGTCATCGCTACTGGAGAGACACACAGTGTTGAGGAATTTTTGGAACACGCTTTTAGGCACGCTGGTCTTGGTAATTGGAACCAGTACGTGTACATTGACCCTGAGTTCTTTAGACCCGCTGAAGTTGATTACCTACTTGGTAACCCGGCCAAAGCAAGAGAAGAGCTTGGATGGGAACCCGAAATCAAATTCAGAAGACTAGCAGAATTAATGACGGAGGCAGATATAAATGAGGAATTACGACGATCCGGCTTACAAGAAGTTTCGGAAGGATGTCCTGAAGCGTGATAAGTTCCGCTGCAAGATGTGTAAGACTAGCGGGAAAAAGAGAAAGATGTATGTTCACCACATTAGAAAGTGGGCTAGCGCCTCTTCTCTGAGGTTTGATGTCAATAATGGCATAACCTTATGTTATAATTGTCACAAAGAAGTAACAGGCAATGAGGGGCATTACGAAGGTTATTTATTGGGGTTAATAGATGGCTAAAAAAACTATTCCTAAATATACAGTATTACAAGACACCAGAGAGCAAAAGGGTTGGTACTTTGGTGAATATGATAAGTGCGCGGGGATGCAGAAAGAAACTCTTAAAACTGGAGACTATACACTCAAGGGGTTTGAGGAAATGGTTTGCATTGAGAGAAAGTTCTCTGTAGAAGAAATAGCGAACAATCTAGGGAAAAAGAAAAAAGCCTTTGATAAAGAGATGCAGAGAATGAAGGACTTCGCGTTTAAGTACATTATCTGTGAATTTTCTATGTCAGACTTAGTAGATTACCCGAATTCTATTTTTTCTGATTATATGAAACAAACCAGACCGGCCTATGTTGAGGCACAAATAAAAAAGCGGCGCATAACAGGTAAGTATTTGCTTAGATCTTTAATGGAATACCAAAACTGGTATGGCATACATATTCTTTTCTGTGACAACAAAGAAAACGCCTTCTTGGTAGCTAACAGTATTTTTAAGAGGTTGAATGAGATGTTCTATGAACCGACCGAATAGATCACAAATATATTCAGCCTTATCAAATTGGCACGACTATGGCTTATTGTCGCAGACAAGAGAAATATTTCTTGAGTCGGGAGATGATGGGCTAGGATCGAAACATGCTGTAGAGTTTATCAAAAACCTAACAATGCTTGAGTCGCTGAATAATAACCCAATAATTGTTCATCAATATAATATTGGCGGAGACCAGAATGCTGGTTTTGCGATATATGATGCAATAAGGGCAAGCAAATCCAAATTCTTATTTTTGTGTTATGGATCGGCATCTTCTATGGGTAGTATTATACCGCAAGCAGTCATAGGTAAAGGTCTAAGGGTCACACACCCCCATACAGAGTGGTTAATACATGAAGGGTCTTGCGAGTCCAGTGGAACAACAAAGCAGTTTATATCGAACGCTGAGGCCCTCAAAAGATCAAAAGAACTAATGTATGACATATATGTTACCGCATGCAAAAAGGGCGTAGCATTTAAAGGCAAGAAGCCTGTAGAAATAAAAGCAATCTTGAAGCGTCGGCTAAATGTAAAAGAAGACTGGATACTTGATGGTCAGCAGGCTGTCGAGTATGGGTTTGCTGATATTTTGTTTGGCAAAGGTCAAAACAACTCAATAGAAAATATACTAAAGAGACTGTGATGAAAAAAGAAAACATAGAAAAAATGCTGCAAGATGCATGGCTTGGCATAAGTGTAAAAGAAGAAGATCTATTCAATCCAATTGATTTTATATTCCATGATGGAGACAACGATAGAATATTAGAAAGAATTGCTTGGCTTTTTATGCAGCCTGAATATTTTTCTTTCGCATGTAAATATATTTTGAATATTGAAATATCGCCATTCCAATCTCTGTTATTGCAAGAGATGTGGAACAAGAAGTTCCCAATGCTTATAGGTAGTCGTGGTATGGGTAAGTCATTTATACTTTCTGTGTACCCTCTCCTTAGAGCTTTGTTTATGCCCAGAAGAAAGATTATCGTTGTCGGTGCGGCGTTTAGACAGTCTAAAGTTCTTTTTGAGTATATGGACACCATTTGGAAGAATGCGCCCGTTCTGAGGGATCTGTGCGGCTCTAACAGTGGACCAAGAAGAGATGTCGATAGATGCGTAATGCATATTGGAGATAGTACCATAACATGTTTACCTCTTGGTGATGGAAGTAAGATTCGTGGTCAGCGCGCTAACGATATTATAGCTGACGAATTTGCGTCTATACCCCGTGATATATTTGAAAACGTTGTCGCTGGTTTTGCTGCGGTGTCGGCATCACCAATAGAAAAGGTCAAGAGTAAAGCCAGTAAAAAGAAAGCCGAAGAGTTAGGGATTATCTATACACCAGAAGCAAGCAATGAGCTTACCGATAAATCAAACCAAATTATACTCTCCGGAACAGCATATTACGATTTCAATCATTTTGCCGATTACTGGAAAAGATACAAAGCTATTGTGAATAGCGGAGGAGACAGATTCAAGCTGCAAGAGGTTTTTGGCGTAGACGTTCCTGAAGACTTTGCTTGGGATGAATACTCCGTAATAAGAATGCCTGTTACGACGTTGCCAGAGGGATTCATGGATGAAGGACAGATAGCTAGAGCTAGAGCCACAGTCCACGCAGGTATTTTCCAAATGGAATATGGAGCATGTTTCACAACAGATAGTCAGGGATTTTTCAAAAGATCTTTAATAGAAAACTGCGTAGCGTCAGAATCAAACAGCATAAAGATTAATAATGAAGATGTTCATTTTGAAGTAATGCTCAAGGGAGACCCAGAGAAAAAATATATCTTTGGAGTTGACCCGGCTTCTGAGGTTGACAATTTTAGTATTGTAGTTCTAGAATTAAATGGCACACACCGTAGAGTGGTTCATGTATGGACCACAAATAGAAGTCAGCATAGAGAAAAGTTAAAATCGCATATGGTAGACGAGGACGATTTTTATTCATACTGTGCTAGAAAGATACGAAATCTAATGAAGGTGTTTCCCTGTGCTGAAATAGCTTTAGATGCACAAGGGGGAGGTATAGCTGTAATGGAAGCTCTCCACGATAAAGACAAGGTTAGAGAGGGAGAGCATAAGATCTGGCCTGTTATAGATTGGGATAAACCTAAAGACACGGACAACGAAGCTGGTCTACACATATTGAAAATGTGTCAGTTTGCGAAGTACGATTGGCTAGCAGAGGCTAATCACGGCTTGAGAAAAGACTTTGAAGATAAATTAGTCTTGTTTCCTGATTTTGATGCTGTTAGCTTGGGCTTGTCTGCAGAAGAAGATGGGAGAGAAGGCAGAGTGTATGACACTCTAGAAGACTGTGTTATGGAGATAGAGGAATTAAAGAACGAACTATCCATGATAGTCATGACTCAGACCGGAACAGGAAGAGAGAGATGGGATACTCCTGAAGTTAAAGTTGCGGCGGGGAGAAAGAGAAGATTACGCAAAGACCGTTACTCTTCTTTGATCATGGCCAACATGTCAGCTAGGCAAATGGCAACAGAGAAAACAGTACAAACGTATGACCATTATGGTGGGTTTGCTAAAAAGTCCAATACTATTGATAATAAAGAAGACGGTCCAATGTACAGAGGACCCTCTTGGTTTACTGAAAATATGGACAATATATACTAATACTGTGTATATTGTTATGAATACAACTATCAATACTATTGCTTAGAGAGGTAATGCAAATGTCCGACGATCTTTACTTAACATGGTCTGATGATTTAGAGAAAAGCAAGGCCTATCAACAGTCTTCTGACAATGTTCATGCCTATGACGGAATACAAAAATCATACGCTTACGACAATAGAACTTTTATAGACGTTGAGTCATCTCGTTCTGTTCGCCCAAGTTTCTATAGAAATGACTACAATGCGTTTCGTCCGGGCGAAGCTGTACCTAAACAGCAAAAAAGAATAATGAAGATGTGTATGCAGGCCTACGATAGGGTTGGTATTGTAAGAAACGTTATCGACCTAATGGGAGACTTTGCTTCTCAAGGCCTCACACTAGTGCATCCCAATAAATCTATCGAAAGATTTTATCGAAAGTGGTTTGAGCAGGTTGGCGGATTAGATCGCTCCGAAAGATTCTTAAATTATCTTTACAGGTGCGGCAACGTTGTAGCAAAAAGAAGAACGGCAAAGATTAGCAAGAAAAAAGAAGCCGAGCTAAAAAGAAGTAGCGCTGCTGCAGATATGAAGATAGAAGAAATATCTGTATCGAAACGCGAGATTCCATGGAAGTATGATTTTCTAAACCCGCTAGCTGTATCGGTAAAGAATAGCGAGACCGCAGCTTTCACAGGCGACCTAGAATATGTGCTCAAAGTATCAAAGACAACAGTCAACTCTCTTTTAATGTATAATGGTCGAGAGGGTAACAATAAACCTCTCCCAACATCAATGCTTAAAAAGTTTAGTGGAGGGGAAAGAGAAATACCTCTTGATAGAGAAAAAGTAATGATGTTCCATTACAAGAAAGACGATTGGAACATGTGGGCAAATCCTATGATCTATGCTATTCTTGATGACATTATTATGCTAGAGAAGATGAAGCTTGCGGATCTGGCGGCGCTAGACGGAGCAATCTCAAATGTAAGACTCTGGAGGATCGGTGATTTAGACCACAAAATCATTCCTACCAAGGCGGCGATTAACAAGCTAAGAGATATCTTGGCTAGCAATGTTGGCGGAGGTACAATGGATTTAGTTTGGGGTCCAGAAATTGATTTCAAAGAAAGTAGTACTCAGGTATACAAGTTCTTAGGCTCAGAGAAATACCAACCAGTTCTTACCAGCGTTTATGCTGGTCTTGGAATCCCACCAACTCTTACCGGCGCGGCAGGAGCGAGTGGAGGATATACAAATAATTACGTATCATTAAAAACTCTAATTGAAAGACTAGAGTATGGAAGAGAAGTTCTAAAGCAATTCTGGCAACATGAAATCAAGCTAGTACAAAAAGCTATGGGATTTAGGTTTCCTGCAGAGATACATTTCGACTCTATTATTCTTTCGGATGAAGCCGCTCAGAAACAGCTATTGGTTCAGCTAGCGGATAGAGATATCATATCTCATGAGACACTTCTTGAAAGATTCAGAGAATTACCATCTATTGAGAAAATACGAGTGAGAAGAGAAGAAAGAGCTAGAGTTAATGATGCCTTATCTCCAAAGAAAGCAGGGCCTTATCATAATCCTCAACATAAAGACGACATCGCCAAGATAG
>TARA_R100001463_G_scaffold23284_2_pt1 | contig 11665 bp, 25 predicted proteins | sample TARA_R100001463 | Tara Oceans TARA_R100001463 (sample SAMEA2622242) | marine metagenome | biome: marine biome (ENVO:00000447); feature: deep chlorophyll maximum layer (ENVO:xxxxxxxx); material: "saline water (ENVO:00002010), including plankton (ENVO:xxxxxxxx)" | depth 40 m
CGATACATTCCCGACACTTACAGATAATATTGGAAGTAATAACGGAACGATGGTAAACATGACGAGTGGTAACATAGTTAGCGACGTACCTACATAAACACGAACGATATGAGCAATACAATTAATTGGGGAAAAATACACGGACTAAGTTATAGCCCCGAAACTAACTTAACAGGAACGGCAAGTACTCCGTCTTTCACTAACACAAAGAGCGTAAGGTTTGACGGAATTGATGACTTTGTAGATTGTGGAGATGCGGACAATTTAAGTTTTGGTAATGGTTCTACGGATTCGCCTTTTTCTATTTCTGCTTGGATTAATATGAATAGTATTAACAAATTCAGAATTTTAAGTAAATACGAAGCGCCTAACTATGAGTATCAGTTTGACGTAGGTTCTTCAAGTAAGTTAGAGTTATATATATTTGATGGCACCAAGTATAGAGCAAGGTTGTTTAATACGCCTTTAAACACAGGGCAATGGTATCACGTTGCAGCAACTTATAGTGGAGTGGGTGGCGCAAATGCTCAAGACGGCATTAAAATATATGTTGATGGAGTTAGAGTAGACGATACAACGGATACAAACGGAACTTATGTTGCAATGCACAACACTACTGCTGATGTTTATATTGGTCAAATAGCCTCTACATTTGCAAACGGAGCAATGGATGAGGTGGCAATCTTTTCCTCAGAACTCTCTCAAAGCGACATAACAAGCATTTACAATAGTGGTGTGCCTAATGACTTATCTTCATTAAGTCCGCTTAGTTGGTGGCGTATGGGAGACGGAGATACATTCCCAACATTGACAGACAATGGAAGCGGCGGCAATGACGGAACAATGACAAATATGACAAGCGGTAACATTATAACAGACGTACCTACATAAAAACGAATAAAAAAATGAGTAACAGAATAGCAGAAACATACGCAACAATTAGCATAATAGATTTAAACGAAATCGACTTTTCACAGATACACGAAACTTCAGCAGAAACAATCCGCAAAAGTATAGATGAAACTAAATTTATAATCAAGTACGATGCAGTACCTTCCTTTATAAGTGACGGAAGCGTTGAGATTTTACAAGCAATGAATCACGATGAGGCTTTGCAACTTATGGCTTCTGAAGAGTGGTCAGAACCTTTACCTGTAGAATAATGCACACTAAAGTTTTAGCAATATTATATTTTATAACCGGTTACATATCAGCGTTCAGTTTGTTTTGGACTAGTGTTTTTCACTTACGATGTATTTCGTGTTTTCTTATAATTTACTTAACTTTCCAACTAACCGAACAACTTGAGCAATGAAAATACAGTTACTTTTGCTACTAACTAAACTAAACAACTATTCCATGCAATTACTCGCAATTGTTAGCAGCTTCTTTTTGCCTATATCGGGCATACTTATTTTAATCGGTGTTTCTGTAATTCTTGACACTTTAACAGGTGTATGGAAAGCACGAAAACTTAAAACGCCTGTAACGTCACGAAAACTGAGTGCGATCATATCCAAGATACTTCTGTACGAAGTAACTGTAATGTTATTCTACTTGATAGACTACTACATTTTGAACGACATAGTGTTAACATTTTTTAGTGTTGAACTTATGACCACTAAGATATTAGCTTTAGTTTTAGTAAGTATTGAAATAATAAGTATGAACGAAAATGTAAAATCTGTAAAAGGAATCGACATTTGGCAGAGTCTAAAGAATCTATTTGCTAGAGCCAAAGAAGTAACGCAAGACTTCAAAGACATAAATGCGAACGATAAATAAAATCATAATTCACTGCTCAGCTACACCCGTAGGACGTGAAGTAAGCGTAAGCACAATAAGAAAGTGGCACTTACAACGTGGTTTTAACGATATAGGTTATCATTATGTTATACACCTTGACGGGAAAATTTCTGTCGGACGTGATATAAACAGAATCGGAGCGCATTGTAGCGGTCAGAATAGAGGCAGCATCGGTATTTGTTACGTTGGAGGTATGACTAAGGATATGAAGAAACCGAAGGATACACGGACACAAGCACAGAAAGACAGTCTTATAAAACTTATGCACGAATTAATATACAAGCACAATAAAGATATGACGATTCACGGTCACAACGAATATGCTAACAAAGCTTGTCCAAGTTTTAACGTACAAGAAGAATATGCGAATTTATAGTCTTATTTGCGTTTTAACGCTGTTTAGTTGCTCGGCTAACTATCACTATAGGAAGGCTCTCAAAAAGGGCTTAGAGCCTCTTATTTCAAGCGACACGATTAGAATAGCAACAATTGATTCTATTCCTGTAGTAAAACACGACACGATTGTATATGAAAAATACTTCAGTAGTAAGGACACAATAGTACACTATCAGAACGTGTTTGTGCCTAAAACAAGGTTAGAAACACGAATAGAATACAAAATACACCGAGACACTATACGCCAAGTAACACGAATAGAAGTACAGAAAGCAAAAGCAAGTAAAAAACCAAACTATATGTGGCTAATTATAGGGCTTTGTATTGTTGGTGGTTTTCTGTTTATAGTTGGTAAGGTAGTTAACAAATATGTATGAGTGAGAACAAGCGTTACAGACTTACACCGGATGAAGCAGAAATTCTGTTTCGTTATAGAGGTTTAAAAGCAGCTTCAGAAGAAGCAGGTGTAGATGTCGAAAGCGTTAAACACGGATGGCTTAAAACTAAACAAGCAAGTCTATTTTTTAAGAACCCACTACATAAAGACGAAGCAGAAAACAAACTTGAAGAACTAAGCAAGAAACTTATAGAAGACTTAAAACAATTTGCACCTAAGTTTCCGAAGTTAATACGCAAAGAAAAAAAGAAAGATTATCTACTTGTTATTGATCCTGCAGACATTCACATAGGCAAACTTGCAGACAGTTTTGAAACAGGCGAAGACTACAACAACCAAATTGCCGTTAAACGTGTCAAAGAAGGCGTACAAGGCATTTTAAACAAAGCGCAAGGGTTTCCTATAGATAAAATTTTATTTATCGGTGGTAACGATATTCTACACATAGACACACCACACCGTACTACGACTTCCGGCACCCATCAAGACACGGATTCTATGTGGTACAGTAATTTCTTAATAGCTAAACAACTTTATGTTGATATTTTGCTTCAGTTGATCGCAGTAGCAGACGTACACTTTACTTTTAACCCAAGTAACCACGACTACCAAACAGGTTTTTTTCTTGCAGACGTCATAAAAACGTACTTCAGAAACTGCAAAAACATAAGCTTTGACTGTTCAATAGCACACCGTAAAGCGTATTCTTTCGGAAACAATTTAATAGGCACTACACACGGAGACGGTGCAAAGCACCAAGACTTACCTTTGCTTATGGCAACAGAATTTCCTATGGAATGGGCAGAAACTAAACACAGGTACGTTTACACGCATCACGTTCACCATAAAACAAGTAAAGACTATTTATCGGTTACAGTAGAGTCTTTACGTTCTCCAAGTGGCTCAGATTCTTGGCATCACAAGAAAGGTTATTTGTCTTTAGCCGCCGTAGAAGGTTTCATTCACCACCGTGAAAACGGACAAGTAGCAAGACTTACACACCTTTTCTAAAACTTTTTTGTTAAAAACGTAACTTTTTTTGTTAACAATTCGTTTTTATTGTTAGATTTGTATACACAATTAATTTAACACTTAAAAAAATGAACAGAACAGAAACACTTGAATTGCTTATTGAAATACAGGAAGCAATCGAACACTTTGAGAAAAGAATAGAAAATGCCGAATGGTCTAACGGCATAGGTCTTGGCTTAGAATTTCCTAACATAAACAAGAAAAACATTCATAATATTGTTATATATACTATGTGCATCGGCAGATTAAACGAAAGATTTACTAAACAACTAAATAAACTGAAATAATGAAAGACGGAATAAAAGATACGATTTACGGCATAGTATATTTATGCACTTTGGCTACGATGTATTACTACACTATTTTAATTTTTGGATAATGAAAGGAGAAATAGAAATATTTAAGAACGAAGACGACATAGTAGAGTTTGGAATACACGATACTGAGTTTCGTGTTTGCATAGAAACTGAAACGTATTGGCAAGAAGAATCTGTAAGCTTTAACGGCTTTACTGACGAAATACAATACGAAGAACACATAGAAACAGTAACTTTTGTTAGAATGGACACGCTAGAATGTCACGGCACTATGTACTATTCTAAGCAAGATATATGCTCAGAACTAGAACGAATGTTAAACGAAGATAACTAAAGATGGCTAAACAGGAATACGAAGTAAAGTACATCTTGAATATTTTCAAGTACAAACTAATCATATTTAAAAAACTATAAAAAGATGAATGATCCATTTAAACTAGAATTTTGGGACAACTTCAACGACAGTCTATATTTTGATTACTTACTAAAACGTGAAGAAATGCTAAACACTTACAGAATAACTTACAAACAATATGCAGGTAGTGACACGAACGCACCTGTAAGCTACGCAATAAAATACTTAAAGGCATACAACAAACACGATGCAATAAACGCTTTTAAGCTTTGGAAGGGACTAATAATAAAAGTAGAACTATGCGACTAATAGAAATAATTTTTTGTGCATTAATAACTTGGATATATGGAAGAATTGATTAAAGATGTAGAGTTTTTGATTTCTAAAGATAACCTTAGACATAAAAACCGGAAAAGAGAAAAGATACATAAACGAATGTATTTGTATAATATTTTAAAAGAATATGGCTACAGTTATGTTAGAATAGCTTTTATGTTTAGTAAAAATCACGCTACAGTAATACACGCAATTTATGAATATAAACAACTTAAAGAAATAAACGATCAGATTCTTTATAAGGACACTAACGAGTATATACAATTTTTTAAAAAAAGGCAGAAGGTATATGCAGAAGCAAAACAAAAATTAATAGACCTAGTAGACAGTAATGAATATATGATTAGAATTATAGAGCGTTACTCAAGTCAATTAATAGAAAATTTAAATTTGTTAAACGAAAAGCACAAGCATCTGCAAAATTAATTACCTTTGCAATGTTGGTAGGACAATCAAATTTTTTAAGTGTGACGTTAGTAAGTGTTCCTACCCACCGAAAGCGTTACACTTTTTTTTTATAACCTTATGGCAGATAACAAGAAAAGCTTTTTACTTTATTGCGACTTAATACACACGGTTCAGAAGTTGAGTGACGAACAAGCAGGTAAGTTGTTTAAGCACGTTTTAGAATACGTCAACGACTTGAACCCGGAAACAGAGGACTTACTTACAGAAGTTTGTTTTGAACCAATTAAACAAAACTTAAAGCGTGACCTACGCAAATACGAACAGATACGAAAGAAGAAAAGCGAAGCAGGTAAAAAAGGAATGGCTAAACGATGGAATAAAGATAACAACGATAACACTTGTTATAAACCTATAACAGAAATAACCGATAATGTAATAGTTAATGTAAAAGATATATATAGGAGCTTCGCTCATCTGTCTATGTCTGTAGAACAGTTTAACAAGTTACAGGTAGACTACACAAAAGAGCAAATAGATTCGTGTTTAGATAGCATTGAAAACTTTAAACAAAACAAGAAATACAAATCACTATATTTGACTGCAAAGAATTGGTTAAAGAAAGAACCAAAACACGAAGAAGACAAACTTACACAAAAAGCAAAAAGGTTAGGATATGCTTAGAAAAGGCGAACAATTAAAATACTTACTTGACTATAGAGACGGTAAAATAAAACAAGGTTTAGAAATAGGTTGCGAACTTGACAAGCACATAGTATTTAAACCTAAACAACTGAATATAATTTTAGGACACGACAACGTTGGAAAATCCTACTTCGTTTTTTTCTACTTTTTGACACTTGCACTTAAACACGATTTAAAGTTTTGTCTATGGGCAGGAGAAAATAGCTACGGACAGATTCTTCGTGATATGATACAAATGTTTACAGGCAAACCGTACAAGACTTTAAGCCATAAACAAATAACAAGCGCATCTACATACTTAGAACAATACTTTGACTTTATAGACAATTCAAAGCTTTACAAACCTGCAGAACTTTTAGAACTATTTAGACAGTCAGATGCTAACGCTTGTTTAATTGATCCTTATACCGGACTTGATAGAAAGATGGGTTACGAAGGTAACTACGAGTTTTTAAATATGTCACGACAGTTTGTAAACGAAACAGGCAAGACTATCTACATAAACACGCACCCAACTTCTGAAAGTGGTAGAGGTGGAAATTTATTTCCTACAGGTCATAATTGGGCAGGACATCTAAAACCACCTATGGCTGCACACATAGAAGGTGGTAAAAGCTTCTTAAATAGATGCGATGACTTTCTAGTTATACACCGTCTAGTAAAACACGAATCGATGAAATATGTAACTTTAATTTCTGTAGACAAAATAAAAGACACAGATACAGGAGGTCAACAAACGTTATTAGAAGACTATATATTTTGTGAATTTAATCGTGGTTTAGGTTTTGAAATAGGAGGCGTAAACCCACTAAAAAATATAAGATGAACACACTTTATTTAGAATTATGAAAGGTTATTCTGTAAAAAGTATAGATTCTTATGAATGCAAAGATTGGCTTTTAAACAAGCATTACGCTAAAAGACTTTGTAGTATATCTTATAGCTTTGGTTTGTTTAATATTAATAATGTTCTACAAGGCGTTTGTACTTTTGGGTTTCCACCTAATTATAATTACAATAACGGTAAATGCGTATTTAAAGATTATGAATGCTTGACTTTAGAGTTAAACAGATTAGTAGTAAACGATGGCTTACCAAGTAATTCATTATCGTATTTCGTGAGCAATTGTCTTAAAATGTTACCTAAACCATCTTGTATTGTAAGTTATGCAGACCAAAATCAAGGTCATAATGGATACATTTATCAAGCAACAAATTGGATTTACACAGGAACAAGTACACCTAAACATAAATACATATTTGAAGACGGTAGTAGCTTTGACATTAGGAGAGGTTTAGAAAACAAAGGCAAGGTAGTTGATAAAATACTTATGCAACCAACACATAGGTACTTGTTTTTTAATGGAACTAAAAACGATAAAAAAACTATGCGTAAGTGTTTAAAAATGAAAATAGAACCATATCCAAAAGGTCAAAACAAAAGATACGATGCATCATACAAGCCAACAACACAAGCAAAACTATTTTAAACTATGAACACACTTGAAATACTAAAAGCAAAAATAAACTTAAAGACTACGATTATAAAGTTTAAAGCAAGTCTTGAGGAACTTGTAGAAAAACACGAAGGCAGAACAGACTTAATTACTTCTATGAAAGAAAGCTTAGAAGACATAGAACACTTTAATTCAATTTTTATGAAGTTTGAAGAAGAATATTATTTAGAATGTAAAGCTAATCTTAGAAATCAAATAATAATAGCAGAACATAAACACGAAATAGATAAGCTAAAAGAAATTATTAACGATGCTAAATTAGAATTATGAAATGTCCACAATGCAGCCAAACAATGATATGGCAACAAGAATACGATTACGAAGACTACGGAATAGAAGGCGAAGGCATAATAGGCACATACATTTGCGTAAACAAAGAATGTGCAGTAGATGATGTTTACATATTTACACCAATAGATGCCACGTTGTAAAAACTGCAAAGACAAATTCGAAGCCAAGCACTTTAACCAAAAATATTGCTTTAAGTCTGAATGCGTTAAGGTATGGGTAGAAACTGCAAAGGTCAAGAATTGGAAAAAAGAAAAAAAAGAACTAAAAGAAAAGCTTGAAACTGTTCAAAGTTTAATGAAGAAAGCACAACGTTATTTTAACGCATATATAAGGGCAAGAGATATGGTAAAAGGTTATCCGTGTATTTCTTGTGGTAAGCCATTACGCAAAGGAAACATAGATGCCGGACATTACTATTCGGCAGGTGGACACGGTTCTGTTAGGTTCAATCCTTTTAATTGTCACGCTCAGTGCAGTAGACCGTGCAACAAAGATAAAAGTGGTGATCTATTGAACTATCAAATAGGTATAGAAAAACGAATAGGAGGCGAAGAACTAATAAACCTACACGAAGAAGCACACAAAACACGCAAGTACACACGAGAAGAATTAAAAGATATAATAGAATTGTACAAGCAGAAAATAAAAAATACAAAATAAAGTATTATATTTGTGTATACAAATTAATTAACACACTTAAAAAACACAAAATGAAGATTAAAAAAGTTAAAACACTAAAACAATTAGAGCAACACGAAGCAGTTCGTGAGTTATACACAGAAGACCACGAACAAGATTATTGGATAGACCTTAATCCGGGTTATATATGTTCAGAAAACTATTGTCATTCTATGCACTGCGAAGGTGCGAAAAACATAATAAATTGGTTTAATACATACATAGAGAAATACACAAATTAATTAACACAACACTATGAAACATTTATTTAAAGCACTTGCAGCTTTTCAGCAAGAAGTAAAGCCAATATTCAAAGGCACAAAAGGTTATGGATATTCGTATGCAGACTTGCCTACGATCTTTGACAAGATTAACCCACTATTAGAAAAACACGGATTAGGATTCACACAACTAATTAACACACACGAAGAAGATAATTACTTAAACACTATTATCTTTCACGTTGAAAGTGGTGAAACGTTAGAATCAAACACACTTATTCCACAAGTAAGTTTAAAAGGAATGAATGACTACCAAAGTTTCGGTAGTGGCGTGAGTTATTTCCGTCGTTACTGTATTTCGAGCAGTCTTGGCTTAGTAACTGACAAAGATACGGATGCAGCAGGTGAGCAAGTACCTGTAGATAAGAAAGAAAAGCTAAGTTGGCCACGCTTTAAAGATGCGTTAAAAGCAGTACAAGAAGGTAAGATTACGAAAGACAAACTTACAGATAAGTTTGCACTAACTACTTCACAATCTAAAGCACTTGAATTATGCTAAAGATTAGGTGTTCTTCTATTGGTAAGATAATGACTAACAGTAGAAGTAAAACAGAAACACTAAGCAAGACTTGTAAGACATATTTACAGGAACTTGCAGTAGAAGAAATGTACGGCAAACGTAAAGAGTTTAACAGTAGATACACGGACAAAGGCAACGAAGTTGAAGACGATGCAATAAAGCTATGCGAAAACGTTTTAGACTTAGGTTTTATGATCAAGAACGAAGAACACTTTACAAACGACTACTTGACAGGTACACCCGATGTAAACACGGACATTATACTTGACGTTAAATCTTCTTGGGATGCTACAACGTTTCCATTCTTTGCAGAAGACATACCGAACAAAGACTACTATTATCAACTGCAAGGTTATATGGCTTTAACAGGTAAGACTAAATCTTACTTATGTTATTGCTTAGTAAACACACCTACACTTATGGTAGAAGACGAAGTAAGACGTGCACATTGGAAAGAACACTTAATAGATGAAAGTGATGAACTTCGTGAACACGTTGAAGCGCAGCACAACTTTGACAACATACCTGCAGAAAAACGAATAAAAACTTTTGTTATAGAACGTGACGAACAAGTAATAAAAGACATATACGACAGAATAGAAGACTGCAGAAAGTATTACGCAACACTAATAAGCTAAGATATGGACAATCAAATATTTGAACACTACAGAGAATTAAAAAGAAAAGAACAAGAGTCTAAACAACTTCTGAGTAAACTTGGATATGTCATAGGAGACAGAGAAACAATCAACGAGACTGTTATGCTTATCAAAAGCAGAAAAATAGATTTTATAGAAGGTGTTGATCTAATTATTAAAGAACTAAACGAATACAATGCAGACAACGAAAACACGAAAAACTAGCGTTATTCACATAAGAGTAACAGACGAACAAAAGAAGCTTTTAACAGAAAAGGCAAGGCGAACACGAAAGACGTTAAGCGCATACATATTAAGTAAAACAATAAAATGACTACACGCTTCGAAACACAGTCAGACTTGACAAGAGAAGAAAACGCAATTAAAATACTTTGCGAACAAAGCAATGCAAAATATGAAAAGCTTGGCGAAAACGATGTAGACTTTAAAATAACAAAAGACGAAAAGACATATTATGCAGAAGTCAAAGGCAGAAATAGAACCTTAGAAAATTGCTATCCGTTGCCTGTAGCTGCACGAAAGATTGTAAAGCTATGCGATACAAAAGCACCCATTATAATATGGGACTGCGAAGATGCTATAATATACGGCAACGTAAATAAGTTACAAGCCACAGGTAGAACAGGAGGTAGAACGCCAAGAGAAGGTTCTACTAATGACATAGAATTTATGCTATACTTTGACAAACAACAAGAATTAAAAACAATTTTAAAATAAATAACAATGGAACAGAAAGACAACACAGGTGCGATTTTTAAGAACGACTACAAAAAGACGGAACAACATCCGGACTACAAAGGTAAGGCAATGATAGACGGCAAAGTTAAAGACCTTGCAGTATGGTTAAACGAATCACAGAACGGTAAGAAATACTTCAGCGTTAAGTTTTCAGAACCTTACAACGCAGTACAAGAAGCAGAAGCACCAAAGCAGAATATGCCACAAGACTTACCCGATACTGATTTACCTTTTTAGATTAGGTTAAGTTGTTTAGGTGAAGCACTCAGAAATGGGTGCTTTTTTTTATTCACAACGTTTCGTTAATAAGTACGTCTTTACACTACTAGAAAATAATCACTACATTTGTTTAAATACTAATCAATGAAATGGCTTAGTAAAGTTGCAGAACATCACGAAGACTATTTACGAATTGTAAAAAGTTTAGGTGTTGATGACTTAGCAGAAGACATAGTACAAGAAATGTACATAAAGATTAGTAAGTATTGTACACCGGAACGCATACTACAGGAAGACGGAACAGTAAACAAATACTACATAAGATGTGTACTTTACAATTTAGTACACGATTATCGTAAACAACAAAACAAGCATAAGAAAGTTAATATAGAAGAAGTGTACAACTTAGGCGTAGAATACGACTACATAGAAGAAACAGAAGCTTTTACTTCGTTAATCAAAAAAATAGATAGTGAAGTAGAAACTTGGCATTGGTATGATCAAATGTTGTTTAACCTGTATCGTGAAAGTGGTAAGTCAATAAGAAAACTTTCTGAAGAAACACGAATAAGCACAAGCAGCATATTTCAAACGCTAAAGTATTGCAAGAACGAAATACGCATAAATGTAGGCGAAGACTACGAAGATTATGTAAACGATGACTACGAACACTTATGCGAATAAAAGACATAAAAGCAGAAATTAAAAGACTGCAAAGCAAGATAAACGGCAATGCAGAAGAAGACAATGAAACACTACTACAGATAGAAGAACTAAAAAGAATCTTAAATAAAACAAATGGCAAAGAAAGCAACAAAAAAACGAACGACTAAAAAGAAGTCAGAAGGTCTAGGAGACACAATAGAAAAAATAACAGAAGCCACAGGAATAAAAAAAGCGGTCAAGTGGTTAGCAGGTGACGACTGTGGGTGTGAAGAACGTAAGCAATACTTAAACAACTTGTTTAGATATAAAAAACCTTTATGCCTACAAGAAGACGAATACAAATGGCT
>TARA_R100001463_G_scaffold22486_3_pt1 | contig 11620 bp, 2 predicted proteins | sample TARA_R100001463 | Tara Oceans TARA_R100001463 (sample SAMEA2622242) | marine metagenome | biome: marine biome (ENVO:00000447); feature: deep chlorophyll maximum layer (ENVO:xxxxxxxx); material: "saline water (ENVO:00002010), including plankton (ENVO:xxxxxxxx)" | depth 40 m
TTATGTGTGATCCTGTTCTTATTGTTGGTGGCCTTCAAGCTGGTCTCTCGATCATGCAACAACAGGCTGCTGTTCAAGCACAAAATGCTCAGATAGAATTTGAAAACATACAAGCTCAACAGCAGTATGATCAACAAGTATTACAAGTAACAGCTAACAGAACAGCAGAAGAACAACAAAGAGTTTTACAAGAAGATCTCATAGCACAAACAACATCACTAGCTAATGAAGACTTTGAAAATAGAATTGCTCAGATAAATTTAGGAATGATGCAATCATCACAGGCATCTGCACAAGCAAAGCAAGAAGCACAAAAAGAATTTCTAGAAGGTAGAGGAGAAATATTAGCCTCTGGTCGTATAGGTAATAGCATAAGTAGTTTGCTTGCTGACTATCGAAGACAGAAAGCATCATTCGATTGGGCAACAGATAGAAACTTAGCCTTCTCAGGAGCATCAGCTCAACAAGACAAGAGAGCTGCATCTATAGAAAGGGGAGCCAGAATAACTAGCCAACAGCCATACTTAGAAAGAGCGTACCTTGATCCTTTGAAACCAATGATGAGAGCAAAAGCTAGTGGTATCGGAACAATTGGATATTTAAATGCTGGTTTAAGTGGTGTATCAATGGGATTAGATGTTGAATCTAGTCTTTATCAATCTGGTTATAAACGAAATTCAAAGTCTATCTGGGGTTGGAAGAGAGGACGCACAGGCTAAAAGACAACAACACATCTTACTTATGAAATTCTAATGGCTACTAAAAAATTCTCTTTCGGTTCTCCTGATGTAACCACTACTAAGAAAAGGAGTGGTGGACCTTCAATGGGAGCTAGTCGTTTACCTCTCGGTGAAGGTTTAGACCTAAGAATACCTGCACTTCAACCTAAACCTAATCTTCGTAATACCTTCCTAACTCCTACCAAACCTAACGTAACACCAGCAGTCGTTCCACAAGGATCTACTGTAGCCAAACCAAGCCCAGATCTAGAAAATCTTGCTAACTCACTTGGAAATTTAAATACAAATTTAAAGCAGTTTACAACTTCTTTTCTTACGAGTGAAAAAATAAAAAACGAAGAAGCAGAAAATAGAGCTGAAGCAATTGCTATCAAACTTTCCAAAACAAATGGAAACTTGATGGGTGATTATAATAAACTTCTTGAAAGATTTGATAGAGAAAGAACTGATCCTAAGTTATCAGCAACACAACAATCATTAGCAGAAGAAAATTACAATACACTTAAATCATTAGATCCAAGAGCATCAGACTTTTTAGCAAGAAGTTTAGAATATCAAAAGGGATTAACATTAATTGCTAATGCACCTATTTATATAGAGAACCTAACAAGTAAAGATGGTTCACCTCTTATTCCAAAACCATATACAGAGGATGGGAAACCTAGTGAATTAGATCTTATATTAAATAAATATTATTTGGATAATGGTATTACTGATCCAGGCGTAATGCTTGATTTAAGAGACTTAATGGTTAATACATCTATGAATATAAAAAGACAAGCTGCTCAGAAATATGCTATCCAAAATGATGAAATACATAAAGATGCTTTTCAATATAGTATTGATAATAATATTGGAGAATTATATCTAAATAATACGACTGATCAGAAGGATAAATATATACCAGGAACACTCTTCACTCAAAGCTTCGACACAGTATTTACTTCAGGTATGACTTCAAAGTCTAGAAGTCTAGTAGAAGAGAACTTACAAGATTTTTTAGTAGATTCAATTCTAAAAAATTCTTATAACCCTAAGACTAGACATATAGATACAGCAAAGCTTGAGATTATTAGAGATCTTGTAATAAACGAATTAAACGCAACTAAGACAGGACCAATTGGTAGTGAAGATAGACCTCTTTTAATAAAGAAATTAGGTCCAACTTTTGAAGCTGAATTAAGGAACAAGCTTAACGCAAAACAAACAAAGATTAGATTCAATAACAAAGAGAGAACGACCCTATATGCAAGAGGCAATGAAACTGACCTTTTCAATGAAGCTCTAGAAAGTTTTTCTGACAGTGATATTGAGACAGAAGGACGACAACCATATCTAGTGAATATTGGTACTGAAGCTTTTCCATTAGAGATTGAATATACTGTTAATCTTCAAAAGATAATTGAGTATAGAAACGAAAGATATGCCGAAATAGGGAAGACAGGTTCATTAGATGAACAACGAGCAAGAAAAGAAATATTAGATGATCTCATAGAAGTCCAGTTAACAGCAATGACTCAAAACAGGGACGTTGCTTACCTAGAACTTAAAGATTTTGTTGACGATTTTAACATTCCAGCCAAAGTAAAAATGGCAAGAGTAGAACATGCAGGCCGCTATAAATTAATTTCTCCATCGCACTACACTATCTTATATAATTCTGCAAAGATGTTAGTAGATAATGAAGGATCCCAAGTACAAACGATAATCACTGGTCACAGAAAAGACGCTCTAGAGATGCTAGAGGATGCGGCAAAGGGAGATTATCTAGGAATTGATATTGGGGAATCACCGGGTAATGTAACTACTAATGAACAGATGAGAATAAATGAAATGCTGAGTTATTTAACTACTGAATCTAATCGCATCTGGGCAGATAAAGATGACGGTCTTAACACAAGTAAAAAAATAGATGCGATTAACAACTTATGGGTTGAGGCTCGAAACAATTTTGATACTTTTAATCAGGAAAAAATACGAAGCCGTAGTGTGGACGAAAACAATTTCCTCAAATGGTATAATGAAAAGATAAATGGAAAACAATCAGATATTCAGAGGAATCAAATAGAGAATGGAACTGTTACAATTGATAAAGAAAATCCTCTTTTATTAGATGGACAAAATAAACAATTTGTAATCACAAGACGAGATGGTTCTGAATATAGAGTAGATACTTCTGGTCTTAATTATTCAGATAATCAACACTATGAAGAGGCATTATCTGCGGTAGAAGCTGAACTTTATAAACATGAACTCTTAACAGAATACTATAACAGAATCGTTAACGATCCAGAGAACGGAGTTAAACCTGGCGAAACAATATTAATGCCAGATATAGAAAGATTAATGAATGATCCTGACGTAAATCAAGCTTTCAAAGCATACGTTCTAGTAGGCAGTCCATTAACAGGAGTGCAACGAATGGGTGTGTTTGGCAACAAACTATCACCAGAAATATTAGATAAAATGTATAACGATATTGATTTGTTAATAGAAAAGGCTGAGCTTGCTAACAATACTCCTTATCAATTCCAAATACATTGGACTGATTTTTCATCTGAACAAGTAAATAGTCGTGGAGAAAGAAACAACATATATATCCCCGTACAATCTAAAGAATACCAATCCGATGCTGTTGCAATAAGAGAAGTTGAAAGACTTTCAAGAACAGAAACAATGAAACATATAGATCAGAAATTTAGAGGGATATATATTACCGATTTTCAAGATCCTTCAGATATCGCTATCAATACAATGGTTGGCTTCCCAGCCGATTCTTATTTAAATAACTATTACAAGATAAAAAATAAAGAACTAAAAATATATCACTCACAAGGATATGACTATGGTTCAGGTATTGGTGAACGTATTGATCCCGCTGCTCCTAAACCTGGAGAAATAACCCCAGAGAAACTAAGAGGCACTTTGTTTGCAGAAACGCCTTTTCATATTGTTGAAAGAATTGGAGAAGGAAGAGGAAATTTAAACGATACAACTACAATAGAAAGAGAAATGACAGACAAAGCTTTATATGAAAAATATATTTTTGTAGAACAACTAAACGCAATGGCTAATCAAGCACCGTGGATTCCTTATGCTCTTGATCTAAATGTAATTCTTAAGAAAACAAAGACACAACCTCTTGATTTCTTCCTTAAGCAATATAAAGTTCACATGGGACAAGAGATGCCAGCAGAACTTCAAGAGGACATTATCAAAAGATTATCTACTAGAAAGATAGAAGGTCATCGTACAATGCAAAATCCTCTATTTAGAAAAGAACTATTAAATAGAGTCAACAATGAAAAAGATCAAGCACTGATTCTTGACATAAAAGATAATCAATTAATTACAAACTCATGGGTACCACAGCAAGGAACATTAATTGCTGGTGAATTAACACCTGGACTGTTAGCTTCTCTTCAAGATGGACAAAAGATTAGTCCAAGATTATCTAAAAATAGAAACATTTTCCTAGATAGTATTCATATGGTTGAATCTACAAATGGAGGATACGAGGCATTTAACCAAAGAGGTACTAAAGATGGGACAGAAGTAAAAGGATTTAGTGGTATTTATGGGGAGCATCCTGCAAACAAAGGGAAAAAATTAGTTAATCTTACTATTCAAGAAATTTTAGACATACAAGATAGTGGATATGACTTTGATAAATATCCAAACACAGCAAAAGGTGATGCTAAATGGGATGCGTCAGGTGGTATTCATGCTGCTGGAAGGTATCAAATGACGAGAGGTTTTATTAGAGATGCTTTGAGATATAGCGGGATAGATCCTAATACAAAATTCACTCCTGAAATCCAAGACCAATTAGCAATAGCTTATGTATTGGGAATGAAACTACAGGGAGAGGACCTAGGAGAAACTTGGAAAGGATTTATAAGAAATGAGGAGACTAAAAAGTTTTTACCGAAAGCTATTGAAGCTCTAAAACAACTAAACACACCCGACCCGGTAAAGAAAAAAAAGAAGAAATCCGATAAGATAGATCCATCATCAGATTTAGCTTAAAATGGGACAACTTAAATATATAAAAAGAAAAGATGGTACTGAAGGTTATGAATATTTAAACGAAGAACAAATACAAGAACAGATTACCAGTAGTTCTGTTCTCCCTACTTTTAAAAGTGAAGAGCAAAGACAGGCAAGGGGAGTGTCAGGTGCTCTCATGGCAAACGAAGATGACAACATCTTGCAGGCTGGAATAAAGACACCACTAAGAATGGCGGTTTCTGGAATGGCAGGAGCAATACAGGAAACTAGCGACTCGGCTAGGTACTTAGGAGAAATAACAGGACTAGCACCTGAAGGTACAGCAACTACTGAGGATGAACCAGATAAACCTATATTCGGAGGATGGAAACCTGTTAAACCAAATAATGACGAAGCTTGGTTATCTGGTGTAGAAGACTTTGGAACAGGTGTCGTTTCGTTTGCAATCGAGTGGATTGCTCTTTCTAAATTCCTAAAGGGTGCTAACTGGCTATTAAAAGCCTCAAAAGTTAAACCACTTGTACAAGCAAGCCATACCTTCTCAAAAGTTTCAAAAGCAGATAAAGTTATCTCAAAGGCAGTTACTGCAAAATTAGGAGGTGGAACATTCGCCCGTGGTGGTGGATTCGTTGCTGCTCAGACTTTTAGATCGACAGTAGAACCAAAAGGTCTTGCTATTGACTTTGCTGGCTTTGATCCTTGGGAAGGAAACTTAGCAACACTTGCTGCAAACAGTGAAATATTTGGTGCAATAAAACATTTCCCTTTCGTCAACGAATTAATTTTTGACCCTGATGATACGGAGACACAACGTAGATTTAAGCAGATGGCAGAAGGATGGGTACTAGATTGGACCTTTGGTGGTGCTTTAAAAGGTCTTGAAGAGGGTTTTAGAATAAGAAAAGGAGCTGAGTTGTTAACAGAAATAACTAAAGCAAATGGATATTCTCAGCAATTACAAGAAGCAGCAACAAAATTTGGACCTGAAAGTATAGAAGTTAAGAGGATACAAGCAAAGATAGAAAAACAAGCAGTAGTTATAGAACAAAATCCTCTTGTTAAATTAATAGAGAACCAAAAGTATAAAGCACCTGATTTACAATTACCTAGAGCATTAGAACAAGCAGATAAGAATCAACCTCTTTCTTTATTTCTAAGAACTGCTTCCTTTGAAGATCAGGCTTTCATTGCTATTCACAGATTAGAAGAAGCAATGGAAAAATTTGTCGATCCAAAAAGAGGTAGACCCAGACAACCTTTAGATACCGTTGGTGATCTAGTTAATCTATTAAATGTTGCAAGAGTTGCGACAGAAGAAGGTGTACAAAAAGCACTTAGAGATGTAAACAATCTACTTTTACCTCCAGATCAAAGGCCCCAAAGAGAATTGTTAATAGGAGTACAAGGCTGGAGAAAAAGAATGGATGCAGGGAAACTTGCAACCAATAGACAAGTCACTGAAATGTTGGGAGAGGAATTAAAACCAATCTCTTCGAGACAGATACAAAATGGACCTCCTACTCAAGAAATAGTTCCTGCATCTTCACCAGAAATAGAAATACCATCAACAAAAACTGGTGAGACTACAGCAATAGAATCACCAACAGAAACAAAAGATTTAACTGTTGATCAGCAATATAAGAGTAAAGAATTTACAAATGCTATTAATGAAGAAAATGTAAAGTTAAAAGCACTAGGTGATCCCCCACCTAAACCAGGTAAAGGTGAAAGCTTTTATCAAGCACCAGGACAGCTTTCGAAGAAGTCATGGACTCCTGCTTATAAGAAATGGAGAGATTATCAGAAAAAAGCAAAACCTATTATAGATAAAATTAACGAACTTACTGAAGCTAATAAAAAACAAATACAAGCTTCTGCCTTAGAAACAGATCAACCAGTCGAATCTCAATTAAATACTAATCAATTCCAATCTAGGATTGAAAGTACAAGTTCAAGGAAAAAGAGTCCAGATTATTCCACTCGTTTTAAACGATGGACTCCTTACGAGAAAGGATGGTATGACGACACAACCGACCTAAGTCGTAGAGGTCCTGGTGCTTGGGAGAAACTACCAAAATCTAAAGGAGTAGAAGAGACTGATATAAAACAAACTCTTGCATTTATGACGAAAGTTGGGATGGAAAATTTTAATGATGTAGCACCAGCAATAATGAAGGATATGCCTCAGAAAGGTCGATATGATTTCCTTAGAAAAGTTGTACTTATCCAAGAATCAACTATCAAAACAAGTCAATTTAAACAAACTGCAATCCATGAGCTTTGGCATGTTCTTTCTCGTAACCTGCCAAAGATAGAACTAAATCAATTAAGAAAAGAATTTGAACTTGAAAAAAGAAGTTATCTAGAGAATTTAACAAAGCCACAATTAGAAAATTTTCAGAAAGGGGAATACAGTGAGTTCAGTTATAGATATAAAAATATCGATGAATATTTTACAGAAACTATGTTGGATTTATGGCTAGCACATGAAAAAATGTACGTTCCTAAACCTGGTAGTTTAGGTGCTATGGCTAGATCAGTACTTGGATTCTTTAATCAAATCTGGAATAACATTAAAGCACAATTAGGAATCAATGCTACTCATAAAATCTTCAATAACTTTATTAATCAAAGATATTCAACAGTACATAGAAACACCAAATTAGAATTTGATCCAATTGGACGAGAGACACCAATAAATGAAGAAGATTTATTCGCTGATTTACCTGACTTCAATAAAGATAAAGAAATAGATGGAGACATTTATAGACCAGGTGAAACAGGAACTGAATTTCAAATTACAGAGAATGTATTTAATAACTTTATAGAAAATTATGAAAAAGTACGAAGGGGTGAATTAGACACACACAAGCTGTTTGGTTATGCCATGCAAGATATTATTAACGTCCAAAGTTCTGGCGTAACTAAATCACTTTATATCCCTAGAAATGAAGCTAGAGAGCTACATTTTATAGCTGCCAAACAATTTATGGACAGAGCAACAGCAACAGATATGCCTCCAATAGATATGAAGCTAATGCTAGACACAACTATACGGAACCTCGAAGAATTTGGTCTTAGTCTAAAAGATACGTCAGATTCATTAAAGATGATGAAATATATGGCTAGAACTACTCCAGAACAAATACAAAATGTTCTTTCTTTACGAATAGCAGTTACCAGGTTAGGAGAAATAGCAGGAGATAAAGCAAGAAATGTAATGAATGCAATGAATAATGGAACAATAAATTGGAATAAAGCTGTTAAAGAATTACAAGTATCAACAGTCCAAGCACTTCAATATTATCGGGAATATCAAGAAATAAACAGATCATTAGGACAGCAATTCAGAGCCTTACAAACAGAATTAAACAGAACTGCTATTGAAAATATAGAAATCATTCCAGAAGGAACTTATAAATCAACAGAAAAAGCTGCAAAACGAACTTCAGCCGAGCAGATAATACAAAACCTTCAAAATGCAGATCCAATTAAATTCGAAAAACTATTTGGAGAAAAAGTAATAGAAGCTTTAGAAACAGGTGTATGGGAACCAGGTTCTAAATCTGAAGTTGCATTAATGGCAAATAATATTGCAGATTCTACAGTTGATAGTGGTGAAGGTATTAAATATGTTAATAGACAAATAAAAGGTCCAAATTACGAAACACCATTAACAGTAGACAAAGAGGAAATAGGCGGTGGAACTCTTAAAGCTAAAACTGATAGAGGTAAAAGATTTGAACTCTTTATGAAAGGCACAGCAACTACTAAAGTAAGTTCAATCCTTAGTTCAGCCCAGACATTTGTAGTCCAATTCTCTATTCCTCTAACACGATTAGTAACGGAGCCAGCCTTAGACGTATTTAATAGAACTATAAGTTTTCCAGAAAATTCATTAATCCCATTTAATACAGAAACAGCTTTAAGGCAAATACCTATAGCTGGCCTCTGGTATCAAAGAATGTTTTCACTAGGACTATCATCATTAAGGATGGCAGGACACTCATTCAGGAAAGGACAATCTCTTGTCGATATTTATAGACATGCAGGTTCATTTGATATTAATACAAATCAAAATATTGCAAAAGCAATTCAAGAAACAGAAGGTGGTAGAGCTATTTCACTAGATGGTAAAAAAGGTGCTTACAATCTTAATGAAGATGAATGGATGAGATCTCTAGATGTTGATCCAATTTTTATAACCGTAGCAGATTATGTGAGAAAGGGCTTAAGTTTCGACATTAGATTGCAAGGTGCTGCTGAAACATTCGTAAAGAATGTAGCAGATAACAGCTTCTTATATGCAATCGGAGTAGAAGAAGGATATGCACAAGGAGTAAAAGAAGGATTAAAAGGTAAAGAACTGTGGTCTTTTGCAAAAGAATGGGGTGATGCAAAAGTTGATTTCTATACCCACGATGCAATAGTTAATGGGACAACTATTCGCAATGCAATTAACTCTCATCCAGATGCACTGAAATTTGGTCGGATGCTTACGTTTACAGATGATATAAGAGCAACAATGGATCATAGATCATTCTCCTTTGGTCAAGAATTAGCAAGACAAGAAGGAATAGACCCTAATGATTTCGATGCAATTAATAAATATGCAGAGAATTATATACATGGTACTGGAGAAGTGGGTATCAGAAAGGGCTGGAGAAGTGGAGGACACGATTTAAACAGAAGCCTCTCATGGATTAGAGGAGGAGATAAAACAATACCAAAAGCAGGAGAAGAGACTCCTTTATTGACAGGCTCATGGTCATTCTTGCCTTCCGTCTGGTCTGATATTCAGAAATCACAATTCGGTTGGCTCGCTACACAGATTCAACCTTTTGTCAGATCACCATCAGACATATTGAAACAAGTAGTTAGAACAATCCCTGGGTTAAATCTTACTGTCGATACTTTCTATAGAGATGTCTTTAGTGAATCTGCTTTCTTTTCTAATCACTGGAAATCAGAATTAGCAATGGGAGCAATATTTGCTGGTACATTCCTGCAGTTACTAGATAATGAAGATATACAGCTTACAGGTGCTGGCCCACTAAATATTAAAAGTCAACAATTGTGGCACGCAAGAAACATGAGGCCAATGTCATTTAGACATAAATTCACAGATGAAAATGGTCAATTAAGATGGTCAGAATGGCAATCATATAGAGCTTATGAACCAGCCGCAACAATTCTAAGAACGCTGGCTGATTTCAAAGATTTAAGTGCATCGATGACACATCAAAACAGAGACAAAGCAGGAGCACTATTAGTCTTTAACCTTGCAGGAGAAGTTATAAAAGGAAATCTAAAATCAACTTATTATCAAGGTGCTTTAGATTTCCTTGATGGTGTTATCGAACCATCATCAAAATTGGGAGGGGGAGAAGGATTTGGATATGGAAAAGCTTCACAACCAGGAGAAGGTAATAGATTTACGAGATACCTTAGTAAAATGATTATTAGTAATTTTCCTCATAGCTCAAGAGTTAGATCAATAACTCAAATGATTGATCCATATAAAAGAGTACCTAGTAATATAAGTGCAAAAGTAATTAACGAAGAGATAGGAAAGGGAAAAGAAGGAAAGGTCTGGGAATGGGGTGGCGATGATGAAACTATTGGAGGAGTTTACCCTTATGAAAAGACTTTTAAACTTTTCTTGGTTGAATCTTTCCTCAACGAGGTCAAAAGGAATACTCCTTTTTGGTCTGAAACATTACCTGTCAGACGTAGTTGGGTAACAGGAGATCCTTTATATAATGGTGGATTTTTACATGACCACGTGATGCCTTTAGATGATGAACCTTGGCTAACAAGACTCACAGCATCTTTTGTTCTCACACATTTACCAATGGTTTATTCTCCAATACCCATTGTAGGAGCATTACCTGGTGTTACTGGTAGAACAGGTCACGAAGTAATTCACCCTGATCACAATGAGAAGGAGTATGTAATGCAGGAATTGATGAGACTAAGAGGATTCGGGGCACAATTCACACCACCTAGTGCTGACGATATACAAGCAGGAGTAACATTATCAACAGAAGCATACGATCAATACATTACCTATCTATCTCAAACCCCTGATCCAGACACAGGAATGACTTTATCTCAGGAATTATTTCAAATAATGATCTCAGATACTTATCAAAAACAAGACCCAGATCAACCAGGTGACGGAACTGTCAGATCAGTAAGAGCAACAATGTTAGACCCTGTATTTGACAAATTTAGAAAGCGTGCTAAATGGCTCTTTATAAATGATCCTGAGAATCCTTATGTACTAGAAGTCTTGCAAGAGAGGACAACTCAAAAATTGAAAAAAGCAGATGTAGACTTCTCCATGAAATATGGAGTAAAACAAGACAAAAACATAAAAGCAGGTACGGAAAGAAGAGTTAATGCGAGAGAGTATATAGAATCAGTACAATAAATAGTAAAAGACAATCATGAGTTACACAACATCGTACATAGTAAATTCTTCTTCAGCACAAGGAACTACTGACTTCACATTCACCTTCCCTTATATCAAAGAAGAACATATTGAGGTCTTTCTTAATTACAGCAAGATAACTCAAGGGTCAGGGTCAGCCCAATATCAAGTAATAACCAACGTATCTCCTAAACTTATACGACTAAATACAGGAATAGCATCAGCAAACTTAAGAGTAGAAGTAAGAAGAAACTCATCACTTGGAACACCTCTTGTCGATTATGCAGATGGTTCAACCCTTACTGCTAACGACTTAGATACAAGTGCCCTACAAAGTTTATATATAGACCAAGAACTAAAAGATAACCAAGGCAAAGCAGTCAGTATTGATGAAGCTACTGGTCTTCCTTCAATGGGAGAATCTAGTGCTGGT
>TARA_R100001463_G_scaffold42220_2_pt1 | contig 11616 bp, 5 predicted proteins | sample TARA_R100001463 | Tara Oceans TARA_R100001463 (sample SAMEA2622242) | marine metagenome | biome: marine biome (ENVO:00000447); feature: deep chlorophyll maximum layer (ENVO:xxxxxxxx); material: "saline water (ENVO:00002010), including plankton (ENVO:xxxxxxxx)" | depth 40 m
GAAGATGAATTATATATGATTGTGAAGCGTACTATTAACAGTCAGACAAAACGCTATATAGAGCTAATGAAAAACTTTGATTTTGGTAGTGCTTCTACAACAGCATTTTTTGTTGATAGTGGATTGTCGTACTCTGGTAGTGCAACTGGTTCTATAACCGGGTTGCAACACCTAGAAGGTCAAACGGTATCTATACTTGCTAACGGTGCAACACACGCTGATAAAGCAGTATCTAGCGCTGGTGTTACATTTGATTTTGACATTACGTCTGGGGCAATAGGTTTTGGTTACACAAGTCAAATGCAAACCTTACGTCTAGAGGCTGGATCTGTAGACGGCACATCACAAGGCAAACCAAAAAGAATACATGCGGTTACATTACGTTTAGATGAAACTGTGGGTATCGAAGTAGGGCCAGATGCCAACAATCTAGATAGAATATTTTTTAGAGATAGTTCTATGAGTATGGATACAGCTGTGCCATTATTTACTGGTGACAAAGAAATAGAATTTCCCGGTGGTTACGATGATGATGCAAAAATATTTGTACGTCAAACGCAGCCACTACCAATGACAGTATTAGCAATTTATCCAAGGCTTAACACTTTTGACAAATGACAGTAGTATACGCAGAAGAAACATTAAACCAAGCTAAAGCAGACGCTATTCCGTTGCTTATAAGGCACTACGAAGAAATAGCGTTAAATAAAGATATAATAAAATTTAATCCTAATTGGGATATGTATGAAAAATACGAAAGTATAGGTGCGTTAAAAATTTATACAGCGCGAGAAGATGGTATTATGATAGGGTATTTTGTTGTTTCGGTAGCTCCTAATTTGCATTATCAAGATCACATATTTGCACAGAATGATATAATTTATATAGCACCAGAACATAGAAAAGGTTTTACTGGTTGGAAGCTTATAAAATTTGCTGAAGAAAAATTAAAAGAATACGGCGCGTCTATCTTAATGATAAACGTTAAACGACACAAACCTTTTGATAAATTATTAGATCGTCTTGGGTTTGAGAATATAGAAAATGTTTTTGCAAAAAGGTTAATATAAAATGACAGCTAATGCTTTTGCTTATATATTAGGTGGTTCACAAATAATAGGTGGCATATCTCAAAAAAATTCTGCTGATAGAGCAGCTGAAAAAGCGCAAGAAGCTGCAAACTTTAATGCTGATTTGATTGAAAGAGATATTGGTCTTCTCGACAAGCAAAGCAAAATACTTAATGCAAATGCTTTATTGCGTGAAAAAGTAGATAGATTTAGATTTTCTGAACAGCAAGGAACGGTGATAGCTAACTATGGCTACGCTGGAATAGACATTGCACAAGGAACGCCTATGCGTGTTTTAAGGCAAAGCGCTAGAGAATTTGAATACGATATGGCTGTTAACAGATTTAACGATAGCGTTACTCAAATGCAAATTGCCGATGCAAAAGAAAACGTCACACTTACAGCAGAGCTTACAAGAATGGAAGGTGGTGCATCAGCTGGTGCGTTACGTGCGCAAGGTATGCAAAGTCTTATTTCGGGATTTGGATCGGCGGCTAGAACTGGCTACGATGCTGGTTTATTTGATTAAGGTGAAAAAATGAAAATACCAAGGTATCAATCAAGAGGTTCTATCTCTACGCAAGCGCCGGGTCGTTCTATGACTGCGCGTATGAGGGCAGAGCCTTATGTGCAACAAGCATTAGCTAAAGGAAATGTCTTTGGCGAGGCAGTTAGTCAAGTAGGGCAGTTTGCACAAATGCGCTATAAGATGGCGCGTGAGGCACAACTTAGTAATGCGTTACTTGGTACGCAAGAACAATTAGCAGAAGAATACAATAGACTTAGTAAATCAGAAAAACCTTGGGGCGTCTTAGATGGGGATGATCCTGAGTGGAATAAAACAACTGAAGGTATTCGCACAAAGATGCGTGACAGTGTTGGAACTGATCGGTCAGCATTACAACGATTTGACGAAACGTTTTCTAGGCAAGAGTTACAACAACGCTTTAGATTACGTACTGCTATTGATCAAAAGATAGAAGCAGATACGCAAGCTACTCATAGGCAATATTTACAAGATAAAGAAGACCAAGCTGTTGCTGCGGAAACAGTACAATATCTTGATTTGCAATTTAAAGAAGCCGGGGCCGAAAGTAACAAATTATCAACTGTGTTAGATTTTAATCCAGTTGCATTAAAAGAACAGGAGTATGCTCTACTTAATAATGTTGCGTATAGACGGCTACAGAAACTTGTAGATGAAAGTGGCAAACCATTAACAAAGTTTTCTGCAATACATAAAGCGCTGCGTGACGATGACTTGCAAGAACTAATTGATGCTGGTGGTGATGGGTTAATAGAAGTTGAGTTACTAAAAAGATTGCGTCCAGAGGACCGGGCAAAGATTTTAAACTCAGTAGGATCGACACGACAAGCGATTGATGGCAAAACAATAGAAGAAGAGAATTTACTTAAAACTCAAGAAGTTTTTGCTAAAAGCGCAGCGGATGATATTGAGGAAGCCACAAAAGCAACTACTGATGGGTTTGACGTTAAGTTATCTGATTTTAATAGTATTGAAGAAAAAGTAAAACAAGCTATTCAAATATTACCGCCCGATGAAGCAAAAGAAATAACTGCCGGGTATGAAAATTTAGTAGCTATTACTGCCGCACGTAATGAAGTACGGCAAATGAACCCGGACCAGATCACAAAGTATATAAATGATTTGCGCGCAGAAGGAACGGAAACTGAACGTCAACGTAATGTTATTAGTTTCTTAGAAGATTACCAAACAAAATTTCAAAAAAGAATTGACGATACGCCGTATCAAGTTGCGCAACAAAACGGATTATTAGCTGGTAAATTTAAAAGAATAAACTTTGATTTTTCAAGTGAGCAATCTGTTAAAAATGTAATGGATGGTTTAAAACTGCGAAATAGCCTCTACAGAGAAGTAGACGCTTTATATAATCGTACAAAACGTGGTTTGCAGCCAAAAATTCTAGACGATGGTGAGGTAATCCAATTTAGCAACATATTAGACAGTATGGACTTTCCAACAAAGTTTAATGCTATAATGAGTGTCCAACAGGCTTTAGGAAATGATGCACAACATTTATTTACTCAAGTAAGTGATGATGCTCCGTTGTTAAGTCATTTAGCTGGTTTGATGTCAGATGGTTTAGTCCCAGAAGCAGAAATTATTTTTAAAGGATTAGAAGAAATAGAAGCTAATGGATCGCCTATACAGGGCGCTGACATGGCATTTGCAGAAGACGAATTGTTTAGCATTATTGGTAGTGCTTATGAAATGCTGCCCGGCAAACTAAATGCTCAATTAAAAAAGAATGTTAAAACAGTAGCACAAGCATATTACGCTGAATTTATATCAAGGACAGGTGATAGAACTTATCAACCTGATTTATGGCAAAAAGCAGTAAATATTGCAGTTGGTGCTAATATAAAAAGTGGTGACAATGTTGCAGACATTGGAATTGTAAATTTACGTGGCAGCGGTAATGTTGGAACAACAATATTACCTGTAAATATAAATAAAGAAACAGTATTAAGTGCATTAGAAAATATTTCGTTAGATAATTTTAGTTCAATTACACAAAACTCAAGAGTGTCAGATGAAACACGATTGATAGACGAAGAGTTGTTTAATGCAATAAAAGATGATGAAAGTTATACTTTTACTGCAATAGGTCGTGAGAATGGTCGAATATTGTACACAATTACACGCGGAGAATATGGCGCTACTGATTTTGGTATAATGACCGATACTGACAATATTGATATACAATTTACAATAGAAGATTTAATTGAAGCAGAAAAAGAACAAAAACAAAAACAAGAACTTTCTGAAGAATTAGGTGTAGTTGGTTTTACAGAAAAAGGTGTAGTGGAAGAAACAGAAAAGTTTGTAAATCAAAAAGATATTAAAGTTACAAATGATAACGACACCTCACAAGTGGTTAAATCTACTAAAAAATTAAATGGAAATTTTCTTTTAAGTAATTATGAGTTAGCGCAATTGCCATCATACGATAAAAAAAGTTACGAGAAAAAAGAAGCTCGTTACACTACGCAAGTTTTAAAAGAATTGCAAAATGATTTTTCTATAAAAAATATTGTAAATGTATTAACAGACTATGATATACGCGATTGGGCAAAAGAAAATGATATAATAGTAAACGACATTATTGTAAATAATTTAAAAACAATAGCAAAAATAGAGTACGAAAGTAAAAAAGATGGCTAGTTATTTACCAAACGAAGTAAAGCCAGCGTCTTTTGCTCTTATAAAAAGAGATAATAAACCGCAAGGCACTTTATTACAGAATTTTTCTAAAGCTTTTGATGCTGGTCTTATGCAAAGTGGTACGTCTAAAGAACGTTATATAAAAGAAGCATGGGAGCCTATTGTTGAAGAAATAAAAGATCTTACTGGTAAATCTTTTAATAATCCCGGTTCGTATTTGCGTCCCAACATTTTAGAAATAGGCCAAGGTTATCCATTAATAAATCAAAAGTTTTTTTATGATCGCTACGTTAAAGAAGTAGAAACCTATGTGCGTGATAACAGGAATAAGCTACCAGAAGAATTAGTTGTTTCTGTTTTAGATCAAGACAGAGATAGCTCATGGTCTGAAGCTGCAAGAGAAAAATATGCTGAAGAAACGGCAGAGCTTGCTGAAATAACAGAAAGATCACCGGGCGTTGGCTCAACAGTATCAAGATTTATAGGTGGTTTAGCAGCTGGTGCAGAAGATCCGATAAACCAACTTACTATGGCTATACCAGCGCTACGGTTAAAAAATACTTTTTCTGGTATTGTAATAGGCGAAGCTTTAACAAATGCAGCGGTAGAAGCTATACAGCAGCCAGCTGTAAAAGAATGGTATGATAGTCTTGGGTTAGATTACGATTGGAAAGATTTTGTAACTAACGTTGGTGGTGCTGCTGTAATTGGTGGTGCTTTTCCAGTTGTTATAAAAGTTGGGGCAGATACAGTTAAACTTACAATGAAACAAGCCAAAAAAGGCGTTGACGTTTTAAACAAAGTAACAACAAAAAAATCTGAAATACAAGAAACTGCTGAAATACTAGAAGAGGTTGCTACTTCTTCAGCTGAAAGCAATCCGTTTGGACCTGTAATAAATATTAATAAAATAAACGAGCAGCTTGCAACCATTAACAAGCGTTATGACGAATTAGATGCAGAAAAAAAACGTTTAGATGCTGAAAGCACAGAACTTATGAATGAGACAATGAGATTGTCAGATCAAGGGTTAAGTAAGAAAGAAATAGTTGCGCGTATAAATCCAAGACAAACTGAAATAAATAAAAAACTTAAAGAAATACAAAAAGAGCAAGAAGCTATAGGTCTTGAAAATCAACGTTTAGAAAAATTAAAAACAGATCCAAGAAAAAATTCAATTGCACAAGCGGAGCATCAAGCAAGATTAAATGAAGCAACAATTGCTTTTAACGATGGTCAATTGCCGAATATTTCAGAAACTACTCAATCGCAAATAGAAATTCCAGAAAATTTAAACGAAGCTACAAATTTAGGTGGAATGTATGAAGAGTTTGATCCGCTTGCTATAAATGTTGATGCAAGAACATTTCAATTCAAAGAAGGTGGTGACGAGTTTGGCGTAACAGAAGCTTTAAAAGACGTTACTGAATGGAACCCTATGATGGCGCAGACCATTATGGTTTACGAGTATGCCGATGGTCGTTTGTTTATAGCAGACGGCCACCAGCGATTAGCTTTAGCTAAACGAATTATGGCAAAAGATCCGTCACAAAAAATTCGTATGCTAGGTTTTAGAATACAAGAAGTTGATGGTATAACACCTGATGATGCAATTGTATTAGGTGCATTAAATAACATTGCTATGGGATCGGCTAATGTTGTAGATGCAGCAAAAATACTAAGGTTATCTCCTGATAAAATTGGATCATTACCACCTAGATCCGCATTTGTTAAGCAAGCACAAGAGCTATCTATGCTATCTAATGATGCGTGGGGCATGGTTAAAAATGAAATAGTTGCGCCAAACTACGCTGCAATTGTTGGTCGTTTAATGGCTGACAATCCAGCTATGCAAAAAGCTGCGTTAGACGTTTTAGCAAAAACAGAACCATCTAATGCGTTCCAAGCAGAAGCAATAGTAAGACAAATAAGAGAAACGGACCTTGTTACTGAAACGCAAGAAAATTTATTTGGAGAACAAGTATTAACACAAAGTTTGTTTTCTGAAAGATCAAAGGTGTTAGATCGGGCGCAAAAACAATTACGCAAAGATAAAAATGCGTTTCAAAATTTAATTAAAAATGCAGACAGATTAGAAGATGAAGGTAATCAATTAGCTAAATCAGCAAACCAAAGAAGGGCATCAGACGATGGCAAAGCAATCTCGCTCCTCCAAAGCCAAGCAAACCGCAAAGGCAGTCTCTCGGACGCGCTCACAGGTGCAGCCCGACAAGCAAGAGAAACAGGAAATTACAACGCCGCTACAGCGCGCTTTGTCGAAGATGTCAGGCGAGCGATTTCAGACGGTGAGTTTGATCGCGCAGAGGTTAGCAATGTTGGACGCAATTTCGACACTCCAGAAGAAATCCCTACTGTACGATCAAATGCAGAAGAAGAACAGTTAGATGCTTTTGGTGAAATGTTTGGTGAAGGGCAAACTGAACAATTGAGTGGTTTAGATAACGATGTAATAGGTGAATTTAACGATGATTTTCAAGTGCCAACTGGTAGAACCATTAACGATGAAACCGATGAAGTTATAGCAGAAGCGCAAAGTATTCGTCAGCTAAAAGATGAATTTGAACAGGATCAACGTATGCTTGATAGATTAAGGGATTGTGCATTATGAGTTTACGAGAATGTATAGTAAACGCTAAAGCAGAAGGTACGATTACTGATAAGCAAGCTACCGATATGTTAAACATATACGAAGGTTTGTTTGATACTTATTCAAGAACTATGGGGCCGGGGGCTGCTAGCAAGAAAGCTGGGCGCGATACATTCAAAGCAACAGAAAAAAATGTATATGAAAAAAAACGTAAAAAATTATTACAAGCAAAAGCATGGCAACAAATAACTTTTAACATGAGCCAATACAAAGATAGATTAGGTCGTGAAGATATGTTTGCAGCTGCACTAGCGCATTTTGATCAAGACGGAATGTCTAAGTTTTCAAGTGTTGTGCAAAGAGAAAATGCTATTAAGGGTTTAGCGTATAGTGAATTAACGCAAGTGTTAAGCACGTATCGCCGTAATATAATTGGACAAGTACGAGAAAAAGCAACGTTTGAAGATTTAACAAAAGAAATTTTTGGTACATCTACAAAAAATAGAAGTGCTAAAGAAATGGCAGAAGCTTGGAAAAAAGTTTCGTCAACTCTTATGAAAAAATTTAATCGTGCTGGTGGTAACATTCCTTATCGACCTGACTGGGGGTTGCCGCAAAGACACAACGCAGCAAAAATAGTTAAAGCTGGTTATAATAAATGGCGCGATGATATTATTAATAAACTTGATTTAGAAAAAATGGTAGATGAACAAACAGGTTTGCCGTTTACCAAAGACGCCGGGCGTCTTGAGCTAGCTTTACGTGAAGTTTATGAAACAATTAAAACTGAAGGTGCAAACAAAGCAAAACCCGGTCGATCAACAGTTGGAAAATCATTAAGTAATAGAATGCAAGACCATAGGTTTTTAGCTTTTAAAAATGGTCAACAATGGTTTGAGTATCAAAAACAATACGGTGATGCAAATGTATTTGATACTATGATTAGCCACATAGAAAATATGTCGCGTGATATTGCGCTATTGGAAATACTTGGTCCTAATCCCGGAGCAACAATTTCTTTTATGAAAGATACGTTAACTCAAAGAACAAATTTAACGGCTAATGAAAAGTTAAAAAACAAAGCAAGAAAAACAAATGCAAAAATTGACGAATTATATTCAGCTGTTACAGGAAGAAATAACGCGCCTATTGATGGATTTTTTGCATCAACATTTGCTGGTTTGCGTCAAGTAATTCAATCTGCACAACTTGGGTCTACCGCTATAGCAGCTTTAACGGACATAAATTTTAATCGAATGGCAAGACAATTTACTGGTTTGCCACAAACTAAAGTTTTGCAACAATACTTAGAACAATTAAATCCATTAAACGCTAAACAGCGAGGTGAGCTAGCTATAAGTTCGGGGTTGATTGCCGAAGGTTGGACAAGTCTAGCAGCTGGTCAAATGCGTTTTGTTGGAGATATGTCTGGGCCAGAAGTAACAAGACGTATATCTGATTTTGTTATGCGCGCTTCTTTGTTGTCACCATTAACAACAGCTGGTCGTTGGGCTTTTGGCATGGAGTTTATGGGTACTGTAGGTCGTAATGCTGGTAAAAAATTTAATGAATTAGATCCAGCATTTAAAAACACTATGGAGCGATACAATCTTAATGAAAGTCAATGGGATATTATTAGATCTACAAAACCATATGACGAACAGGGTGCTAAATTTATAAGGCCATCGGATTTAGCTTCACGTACTGATTTAGATGAAGGGTTGCGAGAAAATATATCACAACGTTTTCTTGAAATGATTAATACCGAAACAGAATTTGCAGTACCTTCTAATTCATTACGAGGCAAAACATTTTTAACAGGTGATGCAAGGCCGGGTACTTTTAGGGGTGAAATGGCTAGATCGTTTGCAATGTATAAAAACTTTGGTGTAACTCTTTATAACACGCACATAATGCGTGGTTTTAACATGCCTACAGCTGGAACAAAAGGTGCGTATTTTGCAAACTTAATTATTTCTACAACTTTAATGGGAGCGTTAGCTTTACAGTTACGCGAGATTGCAAAAGGTAGAGATCCGCGTAATATGTTTGGCGATACAGAAGAAACAACAAAATTTTGGACAGCAGCTTTGTTGCAAGGTGGTGGTTTAGGAATATTTGGTGATTTCTTAGCGTCTGGAACAAACAGGTATGGCGGTGGCTTTGCGGAAACTTTAGCTGGGCCAGTTGTTAGTTTTGGGCAAGATTTATATAATTTAACTGGTAAAAATTTAGTTGATGCGGCAACAGGTACTGATCCAAAAGTTGCAAGTGATCTTGTTAAATTTACGCAAAGATACTTACCGGGATCGTCTTTATGGTACGCAAGGTTAGCGTTAGAACGCAAAGTCTGGGATCAATTACAATTAATGAATGATCCAAAAGCACAACAAAAGTTTCGCAGAGTAGAAAGAAAATACTTGCGTGATTATGGACAAACGTATTGGTGGGGACCGGGTGATACAGCGCCTAAACGCAAACCAAGACTAGAAAACATTTTTGGAAATTAACAACTACACAACAGACACAATATATGGTATTTTTGCGCAAAGTAAGGATTTGTTATGACAGTATCTAGTAGCACAAATAAAGTTTCATTTAGCGGCAACGGCACGTTAACAACCTTTGCCTACTCGTTTAAGATCTTTGATCAAGATGATCTTACGGTTATTTTACGTGCAGCTAACGGTACGGAAACAACGCAAACGATAACAACGCACTATACTGTTACAGGTGTAGGATCGGCTAGCGGCGGTAACGTAGTGTTTGGAACTGCCCCGGCAAGCGGTGTTACGGTTGTCATTATACGCGAACAGGCTTTGACGCAAGGTTTAGATCTTGTTCCTAATGATCCATTTCCAGCGCAATCGCTAGAAGAAAGCTTAGACAAGCTAACGTTTATGGCGCAAAAGCACGAAGAAGAACTTAGTCGTGCTATCAAAGGTTCTAGGACAAACGTTATAGCTAATTCAGAGTTTACAGTATCTGCGACAGATCGAGCAAACAAAGTATTCAGTTTTGATGCATCTGGAAATTTAAGTATTGCGCAAGAGCTAGGCACATTTAAAGGGAACTGGGCAACGTCAACTACATATGTTGCGCGTGATATAGTCAAAGACACGAGCACTAATAACATCTTTATTGTCAACGCAGACCATACAAGTTCTGGCGCACAGCCACTAACAACGAATGCTAACAGTGCTAAATACGACTTATTGGTTGATGCGGCAAGTGCAACAACATCACAAAATGCAGCTGCTGCAAGCGCTACTACGGCAACCACTAAGGCAAGTGAGGCAGCTACAAGCGCTACAGCTAGTGAAACTGCAAAGACTGCAAGTGAGACAGCAAAGACTGCATCTGAAACTGCAAAGACGGCTAGTGAAACAGCACAGGCTGCATCGGAAGCTGCGTTAGATAGTTTCGATGATAGGTACTTAGGTGCAAAATCTACATCAGGCGGCAATCCCACAGTAGACAACGATGGCGATGCGCTTATAGATGGTGCTCTTTTCTTTGATACCACCAATAATGTTCTTATGGTCTACAACCTTGGAACTACTACGTGGCTCCGTACAACGCCAACTTCCTCAGATCAAACTGCTATCAATGCCGTTAATGCTGATGCTTCCGATATTGGTACAGTTTCTGGTATATCGAGCAACGTAACAACTGTCGCTGGCATATCAGCTAACGTTACGACTGTAGCCGGACAAACAACAAATCTGCAAAACGTCACTAACAATCTAAGCGCAATACAAAATGCTGGCACAAATGCAACTAATGCGGCTTCGAGCGCCACTGCTGCTGCGTCTTCCCAAACTGCTGCTGCGGCTTCGCAAGTTGCTGCTGCGGCTAGTGCTTCCTCTGCCGCAAATTCTTTCGATAGCTTTGATGACAGATATTTAGGCGTTAAGTCTAGCAACCCGACAACCGATAACGATGGTGATGCTTTAGCTAGTGGTATGCTTTATTTTTCTAGCTCAGAAAACATTATGAAAGTGTATGATGGTGCTAGTTGGATTGCTGCAACATCAGCAGGGAATGTATCCCTAACAACATATCAGTATTCAGCGTCAGGCGGTCAGACAACATTCTCTGGCTCTGATGCTAACAGTGCTACACTAAGCTATACTGTTAATAATATACTTGTGACATTGAACGGTTCATTGCTGTTTAACGGTACAGATTACACTGCAACGAATGGTACAAGCGTTGTATTAGCAAGTGGTGCTACCGCAAGTGATGTATTGCAAGTCACTTCCTTCAAGTCGTTTACTACAGCTGATATGGTTCCAGCTTCTACTGGCGGTACGTTTGCAGGGAATGTAGCTGTTACTGGTGGACTAACAGGTACAACTGCTACGTTTACTGTTGCTGATAACTCAACAAATCTTTCGCTTGTGTCTACTGATGCAGATGCAAACCGTGGTCCTGTTTTAGATTTATACAGAAATAGCGCAAGTCCTGCTGATGATGATGTTTTAGGTGAAATAAAATTTCATGGAGAAAACGATGCAGATGAAAAAATACAATATGGACTTATTGCTGCCAAACTCCAAGATGCTTCAGATGGAACTGAAGATGTTAGATTAAGTTTTAAAACAATAGTTGCAGGAACAGAACGAGAAAGAATTACCATTCAGCCAACTGAAGTGGTATTTAACGAAGACTCTCAAGACTTAGACTTCCGTGTTGAAAGCAATGGCAATGCTAACATGCTATTTGTT
>TARA_R100001463_G_scaffold456_3_pt1 | contig 11610 bp, 7 predicted proteins | sample TARA_R100001463 | Tara Oceans TARA_R100001463 (sample SAMEA2622242) | marine metagenome | biome: marine biome (ENVO:00000447); feature: deep chlorophyll maximum layer (ENVO:xxxxxxxx); material: "saline water (ENVO:00002010), including plankton (ENVO:xxxxxxxx)" | depth 40 m
AGCTCTAGCCAGCTGGCGACCTAATGAACTTGACCTACCCCAGCTGCAAACTAGAGAACGTATTGCAGAAAGTGTACAGAAACGTGCCGCCAATCTATTCAATATTGGAGAAAACGAGCAACCAGTCGTAAATATCGCTGTATTATCTCAATTGCCTGATCAAATTTAGCCTTATATGATAGTATTTTTGAGGACTTTGTAGAGGGTTTGCAATGAACCTGCGACAGCTGGCTTGTTTATGATAGTAGTTTGATTGCCTAGGCGGACCAGTTGCCAGCTGGACACAAATACCCCCCACCCCCCTTCGGCCCCCGTATGTATATATATAGCCTTACACAGAATTTTTTGCCTAAAACGGCACTTGGCAACTCACTTATTCCTACTACGGTTATATTTCTTTGAAGTCACGGAAAGGTTTTGCCTAGAGTTGTTTGAGGGGTTCCTATCCTTGTGATGAACGTCCTTACCATCACCTCTTTTTACAGCACCAGTTGCCAATAGTTTTGCCCGACTTGCATTACGTTGAGCGCGTCTTTTCTTTTGCTCAGGCTTTGAATGATAATTGTCGTACTCTTTGCGGTAGTCTCGTTGTTTAGCCATAATCTTTTATTAAAAGTTTACCACTGATTGTTACCTGACCGTTGATTGTTTATCAAAGCGTTACATTTTATTCTCTCTACTTACTTATACTAACGTACTGGGTGTGGGGTATACTATACTTGACACTTTGTATACTATACGCGGATTTTGTATACTATACGCGGATTGTGTATAGTATACTTGACACCTACTAATTCTGAGGCCGCTAATAGGTCTTTAATAGAGTTTTACATCTCTGAGCTGTGGTTACATTATTTGCATATCAAATGAGCGCAGAAAGCAAGCCAGAGCCTCTTATGGCGTATTGTGTTAAGTGCAACGAGAAGCGTGAGATGGTTGACGTTGTAGAGGTTGAGACTAAACAGAAACTGGGTTTAAAAGCGGAGTGCGGCGAGTGTGGGGGAGGCTTGTTTCGGTTCTCTGGATCTAAGTCTAGGAATAGGCCGGAAGGCTATTATGTTGAACGCGCTAGGAATCGCAGGTTGGAAGCTAGAAAGAAGAAGCTGCTTGACCCAGTGCCGCCTATACGCGCAGCATATTGGAGTGATGAAGGCGACCAGTAGAAATGTTAGTGCTATTGAGCGTAAGCCTTATATAGTTGAGCCCTTACGTTTAAAGTGGTTTGGGATAGACAACGCAGAAGAGGAAGCGATTGAGCAGAGTGTTTTTGCTATGGAAGCTTTAATTGACTGCGTTATAGCAAAAGGAGATCCTAAGCTGGCAGCTAAATTAGGGAAACACGCTGATGTGCTTGCTGATATGTCTAAGGAAATTAAAAAGACTAGGGCGACTAAGACTACAATGAGCTACAACTAGATCATTTTCCACTCATCGCCGTCTGTATCATCTTCCTCTATTTCTTCCTCTTCCTCCTCAAGAACGCTATAAGCTTCCAAGGTTAACTGTGTAGCGTGCATATGAAGTATACCGATCAACTCGTGGTAATAGAGCTTACCGTTGAACTTTGATATTAAAGACTCTAGCAGATTTTCAAATTGGTCTGCATTAGTCTCGTTATTCGGAATCCTCATCATCTAGTGGCTTTCGAAGGTATTCTCGTTTAATTTGTGAAATTTCACGCAAAGGGATTGGGTGGTTAGCTTGTTTTGCTCTCTTTCTTACTGACTCAGAGACATCTAAAGGTCTGTATTGCCCACGAAGTATGTGCTGTATGTCAGCTTTAGATAGATTGCCAGCTTTGAGAGCTGTAAATACTTCAGATTTGGACACGCCGCTTAGTAATGCAGCGTTGATCTGTTTCTTTACTTCTTTAAAGATTCTTAACCTAGATTCGTTAGCTTCACTGTAAGAGTCGATCATATCTTCATCGCTTACTGTTCCGCGTGATGAAGCGACTTGCGTGAATATCTTGCTGGCGTTTCTAAATCTTCTGGCAGTTCCGTAAGAGGTTTTTGTTAGTTTGTCTTGGTAATCAATTGTCCGAACCCTAAAGCCCGTGAACTCTGCGGCTAATTCGTCAGTTAATTTTGGATCTTCACCTGACGGGAGTGTTTCCTCGTTGAAAGCTGGAACCATCCTGCGGACTATGCGGTCAGCTGTTCCCGGTGTGATGGATCTGGCAATATGCACAATTCCATCTAAAGCTTTATCAAGATCGCTTGCCTCTTCGTTGTAGACTTCTGTGCCGTATTGGGTCGTGTTTCTAAGCAAGTCAACTGTTGCTTGAGCAACGATTGTTTCAGAGGTAAACGGCTGCATCATTCCAACCATTTTGCCAGTCAGATTTGCTGCCATCCCTTCCTCTTGGATACCGTTTAAACCTAGCGCAGACATAATTGGGTCTGTGGTCGCTGCGTAAGGGTTGTTAAAGCTAAAGTTAATATACTTAATTTGCTTGTTCTCGTCTCGATAGAAATAAAATTGTGAATCTTTTTCGTAGTCGGCGAGAAGGGTGCGAACATCCTCTTGCTCCTCTTCACTTACTCCTCCAAACATCTCGCTAAGCATAGTTAGTGCGTAAGAGAAAACCCCAGTCACAGCAAGGTGTCCTCCGATTCTTCGAGCGGCATATTGAGTGTAAGGGTTCATTGGATTTAAACTTCTGCCGCCCTTTTTAAACTCAATGCTAGCATATTTTAAATTGTTAACCTGAGTGCGGATCGCTTCGTAGAAAAACGACATAAACGGTCCAACAAACGGTTGCATTCTTAAACGCTGGATTGCGGGAGGCATTTCAGAGTAAGTAGGGATACCTCCTCTTGTGCGTTTTGCAGCTAATGTATCCAGCTCAGCTGCCGTCAATTCTGGATAAAGTGGGCGGAGCTGTTCTTTCTCCATCTCGAAGTTCATTATCTTACCCAGCTCATCAGATGCTCTGTATATACGGGTTAAAGCTTCAAAAGAAACTTTCCCAGCTTTCTGAGCCTTAGCCAACATTCCACCAGTCGCTTTACTTAAAAATTCTTCAGCATTTGTAGACTCGTCCAAGTAGGCCTGAGTCTCAGAGAGAACTCGCTGGAGTTCAGCTGTTGTCATCTCTTCCCCAACTAACCCTAATCGGGTCATCTTATTGAAGTAAGCTTGTGAATCCCTAGCAGCTTTATCCCTAGCCTCTTTGCCTCCCTTGGCAAGACCTATGCCGGAAGCATCAGCGAATATAGCTTTAAACGCTTTGTAAGCTTTTCTGTAAGCAAACGGGTTGTGTCCGTTTAGAATAGAGAAGGGGATTTGACCCATAGCATTACGGACGTGAGTCATAACGCTCATTACTGTTTTAGTACTCTTAGAAAGCACGTTAAACTTAGCCATAGTACCAAATACACTGTCCGTCATAATATTGGACATCGTATTGTACTCGTTAAGAATAGCGTTGATTTCTTTGGTTGTGTAAAGACCAGCCAACGGACTGTAAGAGCCTCGACTGGCATCCTCTTCCCCTTCCTTTACTTTAACGCCAGCAACAGTTCCAGCGATCTTAGTGTTAGCCTCTAAGTCTCCTCTGCGAAGGTCGGATTCCTCAAAGAACACTTCCCCAAGTCCTATCTTTTTTACGTCAGTTAAAAATTTATGATTAGCGACAAAGTGAGCCATACGAGTAACCGACCTAGTGTAGTTCATAACGGGGTCTGTGTATTCACCAAGTAGTGCGCGAATTTCTGGGGCTATGTCCTTGCGCTTCATAAACAACGACAAATCTTTTTCACCTAAACGACCAGAGTTCAGTGATTCTCGACCACCTTTATCGCTGTACTTGGCCAGCATATCGTTAACCTCTATAATAGCTTGTTGTTGAGAAGTTAGAGGGTCGGCTCCATTTTTAAGGAGTTGTTTCTCGATAAAGTTAACAGCTTTGTTAACAACCTCTGGATCGATGTTGTCGATATACTCTGGGTTGTCGAATATGCGGTAGCTTCGAGCAATGTAAGTTTCTAAGTTACCCTCGATCTTTGCTTTTAGTTCCCCGTTTACCCAACCTTTGTTTACAATATGTTTTGATAATCCGTCAATCTGTTGGCGCATTTCAGCAAGCAAATTCCTAATGTCTTCTGGAAGCTTTCCGATAGCGTCAGGATCACCAGCTAAAGCGTCATTCATCATTGAAACTTGTTCCGGTGAAGGCTCTTTACCAAACTCATTTTTAACAGCACTTTGAAGTCTGCGGTTACTAGCGCGAACTTCACCCATAACACTGTTAATATAAGCATCCTTTTCTATCTTCTTTTGGAAGAAATCGAGTTGCTTATCAGCACTCATTACTGAAGGCATACGAAGCCCACCAGAGCTGTCAAAGAAACGCCAAACCTTCTTTTTAAAGTCGCCAATTTGAGAGAGGATCTTATAAACCCCTTTTGTTTTAGGATCAGCTAAAGCTTCAGAAGCAGTTACACTTGAAGCTCCAATCGGACCTCTTGGTTGTGTAAACAACTCTGGGTTTTCAGTGGTTTGAATTAACTCTTCAAAAAACTCAGGATCATTAATTACTCGATTCCTGATTTTTCTTAATGCAGCATTGTGGATCTGGCTTACGCGGCTTTTTTTAAGTCCTGTTATTTCTACAACTGTTTTTTGAGGAGTGTTTGTAAAAAAGTATTTTACTAAGTAATCAGACTCTTGGTCTGTTAGTCCAAGTTTAGATTTTTGCGAAGAAAGAAACTGAGTCATTGACTCTCCAGCTGGAGTTAAATCTGTTCCAACTTCAACACCCTCTTCAGCGAGTCTGTCTAATGAAGTAATATTAAAATCGCCACCTCTTTTTTTAGCTTTATTTTCTCTTAAAACTTTCCCAACAGCGTTATATACTATTAGGTTCATCTTAATAGGCTGGCCCTTTTCGTAAAGTCTGCGCCATTCATCATAACCCTTATCCCTTGCTACTTGATAATCGTTGCTGCCAGTAATAAATTTCCCATTCCTAGCGAGTTCTTTATCAATAGCAGTTAAAGCATTATTGTGATCTCTTGACTCAATCTCGTAGCGTTTTGATTCACGACTCTCTTTAACTTTTTGTTTTTCCGCAGCTGTTTTAGCATCGGACATTTCTTTTTTATATGTCCGTTCAAGAAAGCTTTCTAAATTTTTAACGTGAGCAGTGAGGGGCTTAGACAAACTCATAGTTTGAAAAGCTCTGCTTAACATTTCTAACAACTTGCGGATTGGTCCTTTACGGTAAGACTCTTCTGTAATTGTTTTTGAATGACGCTTCTGTATCAGCTGCCGGACAAACTCCTGAGCCATATGAATGTCGTCTTTAAACTCTTCCCCATAAAGCTGCCTTGCACTTGACCTTTCTTCTGGAGTCATTCCCTTAGCAACATCAGAATATTGTTTTTGAATAAACTGACTTAGAGTAACTGACGAGCTAAGTTCGCCATTTGAAATTTGCCTTGTGTACTCAGCTTGTAATGCTTGCCCGTCAAGGTTATGAATTAGTTCTTCCTCTAAAGCTTTTTCCAACGAGAAGTTTTTAGACTTCCTCATTGTTTCAGCTAAGCGTTTTGGATCAACTAAGATTGTGTTCGTTATACCGTCAGCAGCAAGACTGTATACCCCTGCACCAGAGTCTTGTTGTGTGATTTGTATCTCAGATAAACCCAGCAGACCTTTAAATCTTTTTTCTAAACGAGATAATGCTTCTGATACTTTATCTAAGACTTGTTTCTGATCAATTTCTTGAGGTTGATTTCTTCTGTCCCGTTGAGCCTGAAGGTTTGCTTCTCTTTCTTGCTGAAGCTTACGTTCTGCAATATCAGCATCAGCTTTTGCGCTAGCTTCAGCTAACCTTGTTGCTTGAAATCTAGCTAAAGCAACTTGAGCGGCAGCAGCTTGAGCCCTTTGTGATAAAGGACTTGCAGCTGGAGTAGGCGACGATGCCGTACCGTCCGTAATACGAATTACGGTGTCACCAATTTTAATTGTTGGCTGGCTATCGGCTTCTACATCTGGCGCAGACATTCCGTAAGCCTGTTGCAGCTGAGCAAGCTGTTCAGCTGTGACGGGTGTAGGAGTACGGACTTCAGCGGATAAAATATTAGCAATTTGATTATCAATATTATTGATGTCTTTTAGAGTCTCTTGCTGTTGACTCTCATCTAACTCTACGCTGTCAGCAATCAGATCGACTTTTCTTTCTTGCAGCCTGTTTAAAATAGACGCTTCAGTAGCAGTGAGATCCCCACTCTCTAACTTCTCTTCTGTAAACTCAGCTAGCTGAACAGTGTCAGGAGTTGTTGCTTCTTCAGCAGCTCTGCTTAGCTCAGCTCTATCTTCTCTAACCCTTAAAGTTTGCCCTGCAATTATTGCTGCATTTGCTGCTTCTGCTTCTGCTTGTGCTTGTTGCCTTTCCAACTCAGCTAGTTGTTCTCCTTTTGCAACAAGAGTATCAAACTCTGATTTTAACTGTTCCGCATCTCTTTTTGCTTGTGCTTGCTGAAGGAACTTAGCAACTCCAGCTTCTGGGGCAGAACGCAACTCACTAACCATCTCAGGTGTGATGTTAATATTATTATTAGAATCTCTGCCTAAAGAGTAAGGTAAGTCTTCTTCTTTGATCCCTAAAGCTTCAGCCACGAATGTTATATCTTCATCCGTAACATCAGGAAGTCTTTCCTCTGGGCCAACCTCTTCAATTCTTGTTACCTTTTTCCCTTTTACTTCTGATTCAACCCGACGCAGAGAGCCTTCTTGGATTTTCTTTTCTTGCTCCAGCTCAGCTGCAACTTTTTGTTTTTCAATTTCTAAATCCTGAACCCGCCTCAAGTCTTTTGTTAATTTCTTGAAGTCTTTTATTCTCTTCTTTGTAGCGGGGTTAACTTTGCTTAAAGCTAAAGACCTTGCAGCTTCATTAGCTTCTGCTTCGTTCTCAAAAAGATCTACAGCTTTACCGTCACTTTTAAGCTCCCATTCGCCATTCTCATCCTGTTCAACAGAAACTTTAGACAGCTCATTCTTGGCTTCTTCATTTTCTATAAACCGATCAACCGTACTTTGATCAGCGTAACGTAATCCAGTAGGGGCATCAGTTGGAGAGCCTTCTGGATCTGGAGTTCCTTCGTATCTATCCCACCAAGAAGGCATTTTAACTTTGCCATCTTTTGTGAGTTTTTTAACAACAGCTTCTCTAGCAGGACTGTCCTTAGTCTTGCTTCTTCTAATATCAATTACATCTGGATCAGTGCCGTCTGGAGAAGTAACTGCATCGCCCACCTCTTCATCTGGAAGCACACGAGAAGCAGCATCCATCTCATCCAACTTAGAAGCTGTTGAAGGAGCAACTTTTCTTATTGTATCTCGCTTTGCTGCTTCAATTGGGTCTGGGGCGGATTCAGCCATTTTTTGAACCCCACCAACAACACCACCGAGAGTGCCGCCAACTACAAAAGATTTCCAAGCTTCAGCATTTGCTTGTTCAAAAGTAACACTCGGATCATACGAGTGCCTTGCGATCAAGTATTCACCAATCCAGCTTGTTCCAGCTTCTTCCCCACCTTCAATAACTGCGCCTGTCGGGATAGGGGTAAACTTTCCTAGTTTTTCATTCCATTTTATTTTTGTTGAACGAAGACCAGCTCCCTTAGCTACAGTATCTAAAGCTTTAGTAGTACTAGGATTTCGCATACCTGCTGCAAATCCCTCTATGTTAGTTGCTCCAAGTTTTTTTGCTAATGTTCCTCCTGCCGCCATTAAAGCCACAACAGTGCCACCTCTTGCAGCAGCTGGGAGCATTGCTTTTTGTTCAGCTTGCTTTGCAGCTTGTTCTTCCGTTAATCCACTTTCAATTCCAGCTTGATAATACTTTTCTTGAGCAGTCTGAAACGTGGAGCCAAATTCTTGTAATCCACCTACAGCCATTACAGTCCCGTAAGCTGCTCGCCCAGTTACGCCAGCAACACCTAAAGCTCCGCCTGTTGCAAAAATAGGAACAAGACTTCCTGCTCCAGCTCCAAAAGTGCTTCCCCAGCTATCTTGATCTACGCCTCTGTCAAACTTAGCGTCTGTAACTCCTTTTGCGATTTCTCCTGTCTCACGCAAAGCTTGCCCCATTTTTTTAGACTCATCAGCAAGCTCTTTCATTGTTTGCCCAAGAGTATCTCGAACAGACTTAGAAGTTTCTGGTGCAAAAGTTCTTAAAGCCATTCCTACCGGACTAACTACCTCAAAAGCAGAAAGGTCAACTTCTCCCATCCCAGTAAAGTACGACTGTAAAGTTGAATATATAGCAGCTGGAGTGTCGTGAATAATAGAAGCAACAAACGACTTACCAAAGTCTTCTGAAAAACTATGCTCTGGAGCTGTGTAGCTTTTAAACTCAGAAGCAAACTGCTCGTCTTGCTTCAATAAAGATGGGTACTTATTTCCAATATAAACAGTTAAGTCTTTATCGGAAGCATCTGCTACGCTGGGGTATTTTTGCCTAGCATAATTAAGAACATCTGATGGCATATTTAGTTTTGATTTTGTAGAAAGTCTTGAAAACCTGATTCAAATGAATCACCGCCAATAGCATCAAAGTTCATATTTGGGTCAATTTGTTTTAACCGTTGCAATGCAATAGGATTTATTCTTTCCTCATTCATTTCATCTTTAATGTAAAGATTTGAACCAAAGCTTTTTAATAAATTAGCAATCTCTAATGATTTTTTTTGATCTTTAGTTAGTTTTCTAGCTAAGTTTTCAACAGTTGTTCCAGTTGAGTATTTTTGTTTACTTTTTACTTCAAACGGAGACAGAGGTTTTAACTCTCCTCTTAACAAGTCCTCTTCAAGATCGCCCGTTTCTGGGTTATAAAAAGCTTCTACAATATTAATACTTGTGTTGGGGGCAGTGGCCCCTTGCAAAACTCCGATGGATTTTCCTGTCTTGGTTTTCTTTAAGTCGTCTATTGTCAGACCCATCTGACTAGCAATTTGCACAGCCCTTCTTTTAGCGCGAAGCCTTCTAGCAGAATCCAAAGCAATGTTTTGATTTTCTGGAGGTAAGGATAAGTAGTTTTTAGGCAGTCCGTGATTTACTGTTAGATCAAAAAAATCATCCTCTTCTTTCTTGGCTACCCTATAGCTTAAAAGTTCTTTTTGTGACCCCCCTATATTCTCTCTAAGCGCAATTGCCGATTGAAGACGTGCGCCCGTCAAGCCTTGAGGCGGAAAGGGTAGTTTTTGAGTTGGGTCACTGAGGTCAAAACTAGACAGTGCAGATTGATAATCACCAAGTAGTTTCAGCTCAGTCGTTTCTCTGTTAGCGTTTGTTGTTGCTGTCTCTAGATCAAAATCTATTTTTCTAGCATAAAGATTATCTCTTGAAACTTGAGAATCAACTTGTCGCTTTCTTAGATCAAGCTGTGCATTAGCTTGCCTAGCACGTTCAGCTAAGTTAGTGCGAAACTGATCTTCTTGATTGCGAATAGACCGAGATCGTTGTCCCAGCCCTACGCCCTGCATAAAATAATCTACTGGTTCAGCCATTTTTTATTGTCTTCCATATCCAGCTGGGTAGCTGGTTGAAGCTCCTGTTGTTGGGTTAAATCCAACTCCTATTGGTGTTGGGTTTGTGGGCAAGCTGCTGCTTCCCCCGAAAATTCTTCCAAGCCCAGACTTGATGCCGGACATAAAACCTCCTCCGCCACCGCCACCCATACCAGCGGATAGCCCTTGGCCCAGTCCGTAATTACCCGTATACATCCCAGCTGCTCCAGATACAAAATTCATTGCTCTATTAAAAGGGTCATTGGCTGCATCAGACTGTGCTTTCCCTACAGCTGCGTTGTAAGCAAACTGATTATCTCTCATAGAGTTTTGTATGTATTGATTTGGGTTAACATAAGACTGTCCAACACCCATCGGGGCAGCAACTCCTGTACTTCTAACTGTAGACAAGAAAGGGTTTAACGCACCTAGCCCAGCTTGAGTCATCCCGTACTGGGTTAAACCTAAGTCACGAGCTACAAGATTTCTTCCGGCAGCACTACCAGCAAGCCCTAGGCCGACACCCCCTTCAGCTGCTCGCCTCATAGTTAAGCCTTGGTCTGCCATAGGAAGATTCCCAGCAATCATATTCCCTATCGCATCTCCAGCTCCCCCAACTAAATTCCTATAATTAGGAATAACAGCTTCAAGATTTGACATTAGTATTTCTTGATCCGCTGCACTGGTTTTAGCTGCAAGCTCTCTAGCATCTGAGAAGCTAGCTAGATTGCTACTGATTGCAGCACTCTGTTCTTTTGCTTGGTCTATTTTATTGTACTTAGGAATCTTTGGCCCTTTTTTCAAAAGGCTTGCTCCTAATCCTGCTGCTAATGCTGCTATTGCCATTATATTAAGCTTTCAATACCTCCACCACCGTGAGTGTTTAAGTTTGTCATTTGTAAAACAGGCACAGCCCCATCACCCATATGATTTGCTAGTTGATTCTGAAGAGAATCAAAGGCCAGATTGCGGTATTCTGAGGCTGCACCAAAGTCTCGGTTCTCTTCCAGCTTAATAGCTGTTGCCATATTTTTTATGGCGTAGAGGTCACTAACCATCAATACGTCTGTATCGTTGACGGCATTTATAAATCTAAGCTTAGCAATTACTGTAACGGCAACTTTTTTATCAGTGCCACTTTCACATCCAGCTGCCCCACCTAAGCTTGGGATAATTGATCGGCGATAGCTGGGCAATGTTTCGTCTGGTTCGTATGTTGCTAAATCAACAAGTGTTGGCGTGCTTGCGTCTGTAATTTCGTACAGCTGAACATTGGCTTGAGTAACATCTTTTCGTACTCCAGTTATGCTTTTAAATTTCTTGGTAGTATCCACATACCCGTTTACTAGGGTAACATTTTGCCCGTCAATATAAGTTCCTCCGCTGGGGGTTCTGATCCAAGCGTTGTTCTCGTCGTACCCTTGAATGTTAATTGTTTTCCCAGCGTCAGCGTCGAGAAAGGCATAGACACGAATGTTTTTGCCTTCGCCAGACATATCCTTCTGGGTTGCTGACTCTCCTCTATCGACCAGCTGGTATCCGATGTTGTCTTTATTATCTAAAAGCCCGTAACCAGTTTCCACAAACTCAAACCAGTCGTTTCTAACAGTTCCAACACTTTGGTTTAACGCTACTGTTTCAATTGTTTCAATCTGCCTTGGCCAAGCGATGCACCCGTCTGTAACACAAATTGTAAATTTGCCGTAAGTACCCTTCCACTTTCCGCTTTCAATTAGTCTGCGTTGAGCTTCGTTGATGTACTCCGTAGTACGAGAGTCAGTAGCACAAAGATTTAAATGCTTTGCTATTCTGCTTTTAGCGTCTCCTAGAGTAACTTTCATCAGGCTATGTAATACTTACGGCTAGTGCGTTTAATAAAATAAACACCGTAATAAGGGGGTAAATTTGTGACTGGTTCAGATTTTTGACCGGAGCCAGCTGTAATCATTCCGTTGACTGTCTGATCTCCAGCTATGAACGAACCTTCTCCAGTATGCTGTGATCCGTGACCATAAGCGCGTTCAGTATATCTAAGGTCGTGAGTGTGAGGGGGAAGGTTTTTTTCTTCGAGAGTTGTTTCTTTTTCTCCTCC
>TARA_R100001463_G_scaffold18627_4_pt1 | contig 11608 bp, 18 predicted proteins | sample TARA_R100001463 | Tara Oceans TARA_R100001463 (sample SAMEA2622242) | marine metagenome | biome: marine biome (ENVO:00000447); feature: deep chlorophyll maximum layer (ENVO:xxxxxxxx); material: "saline water (ENVO:00002010), including plankton (ENVO:xxxxxxxx)" | depth 40 m
TTTCTGTTTTGAGAATCATTGAGAGCTAACTCAAGGTCCTCATACGAATAGTTTTTTCCATTAATCTCTACCTCTTCAATAGAAGGTGCTTCTTCAACTTGATCTAGTTGCTCAGTTTCCTGAGTCTGATCAGGTTCAGTGGTTACTTCACTGTTGGGATCATTACTTTCCGAAGAGGGCTCCGCTGCAATAGACTCATCGACCATGAGTCCAGAGGCAGTTTCTGCATCTACTTCGGCTCCATAAAGACCACCGACTATATTTTCTTCCGACATCTTGTTCTCCTAATGTTAGTCAAAAAATAAACTCTCAAAATTTTCAACAAATAATCCTTTATCAAACTCTAAACGATGACTTTTTATTTTTTATGAAGGTATGCGATTCATTAAGTTTGGATCTTCTTCCAGTCTTTGCATTATTTCATCTTCATCAGTTCCTAGATCTGCGATCTCCTGATCACTCATAGGCTCCATCTCACTTTGCATCGCAGCTTGTTGGTCCATCATAGATTGCATTAGTTTTTCTTTTCCAGGTAATTCAATATTTTCTAGCACCCACAAAGGATCTGTAATTATTCCCATTTGCATAAGCTGCATAATTTTATTTTCCTGGAACTCTTTATTTTCAGGTAACATTGATCCAGCCTTAGCTCTTACTTCAAAGTCCATTGGCTGCATCATGGTCCCTATATACTTCTGGTCTATCATCCCAGTTTCAGTTTGTAAAGAAACAGAATGTTCTTCAGTACCTAGATTCTTGATCATAGCAATCCACATGGTCCCTAGTGTTTGAATCGCTTGGTCCACTGCTCTTGATTTAAAATCAATTTTTGTAGTAGAAGCTTGGCGGTAGATCTGTGCCTGAACTCCAGAAGTAACATTAGAATCTGCCTTACCTTGAGTAGCACGATTTACACCAGATATAGTCTCAAACATATCAGACAGTATTTCATAAAAGTTAAATACATATCCAGGCATTGAAGCTGGTTGTGACATATTTACCGCTCCTGGTCCACGCTTTCGGATCACGCTGCCAGGCTTATTGCTTATCTGATCTACAACATCTGTTGTTTCATCTACTACCCACATAGGGTTAGCAGTTAAATGTATGTTATCTAAGATCTGACTAGTTAAACGATCTAAGCTTAAGTTTAATGGTTTTAATCTTTTCGGTTCTGGCTTTCCCCAGAATGAATGTGCGGACCCACCATTTTTAAGCATAACGAATGGGAAAGGATGAGCCACATGGGAATCCTTGTTAAAAAATGGGTATTTTGTAGGACCATCATAAAGCAGCACACCATTACAGATCGTTGTTTGCCTGATCATACCAGGATACTTTGGTTTTTCTCTCTTCCCTTCTTCATCTTCAACATATTCTTTTGAATAATCTCTAGCATAACATTCTATGATCAGAGCTCTCTCTTCCAGGTCTTTCATTGCTCTATTGGTATTTTCATAGTAGTTAGTCTCAGTTCCTTTAGTATCAGTAACTTGCGTAATACTATTACCACCGATCTGGACATCATTTATTTTTAATGCTTGATATTTATCAAGCTCTGATTGTCCTTTAACATATTTACCATTAGGGTACTTATCTCTGATCTCCCAGAGCGGAGTCGGGGCTGCATACGCAACATACTCGGCATTTTCAAGCTTTGTTGCAGATGGGTTAACATAAAAAGCGAAAGGATCTACAACATCCGCATCTGGAAGATCATCACTACCAAAATGGACTTTTAATATACCATTACCATATACTAAATAATCGAGGAGCCAGTCTGGTATTAGGTTTTGCATATCCCTAACAACCCAGAGCTCATCTATTTGTTTTTGTAATATTTGTGCAGCACTAACTGTTACCTCATCTTGATTGACTGGCATTATGTCAATCTTAGGTGGCCTACTTGATAGGATCGGGACCATAGTATCAATAGCACTAGCTATAAGATCTAAAGTAACCTGGTTCTTGTAATTAGGCATGTTCATGCCCCCCCAGTGATCGCCCATGTACAGCTTCTCTGCTTCTCTCCACACTTTAGCAGTGTTTTGTTTTGCTTTATGAGATATGTCAAACATATTCTCTGTACGCTTTATAATTCTTTGTTCTTCTTTACTTGGTTGGTATTTACCCTGATCCTCAGACATGTTTGCCCTCATTCATTATGTTGATTGTGTTTATAATTGATATCCAAGCTTGATGATAATCCATCAACTCAATTGGACTTAAATTTTTTACTATTTTTTCTTCTGCTTTTATATCTTCTTTAGATAATTCAATATCTTGCTCTTCCCATAGTTTTGTTCTAAAATTAAAAACCTGAAGCTTCAATCTCTTATCCCAACAACATCTGTTTCATCAGCTAGTAACTTATCTAATTCTTTTTGCAGCCAAGGCTGCTGCACAACTCTTTTAGGCCTACCAACATAGTGTAGAAAATATCTCATTTGGTCCGCATGGTGATCATCACCAGTTGTATCTAAATCTTCTGGTCTTTTATCATCGTGGATTAAGGTAGGTATGGATCGAATAAACTCAGTGCAATTGGAAAAAATTTTTATTCTAGGACCCTTTTCTTCATCATGATCTAAGTACTGCCGACAAAGGTTCCAGCCATTTATTCTTTCATTGTTTGCCTTGATTACATTTATTCCATGCCTACCTAAGATGTCGGCAATACTCATATTACTTGGTGCAGCAGTATCGGATCTATTCGTGTTTTGTGGGTTACGAATCCACATGGAAGGATCACCAACTGTCATCATATATTTCTCATCTTTCGATAACTCCAAAATTCTATCTATGTGATAGTTTAATTCTTGTCCAGCAACATAGTGCTCTCTGTATAAGTATATATTCCCATCGTGATCTACACACCACCAGCCACAAGCAAATGGGGCAGCAAAGCCATAGTCAATACTTCGGTATCTAAACCAATCATTTGGTATATCAAAAGGCTCAACAACATGTACATCATATCTCCATTTCTGAAAAAACTGACCAGCGAATATTTCCCAGTCTCCATCCAGCCATGCTCTCCTTAATTCATCAGGCAAAGCTTTCAAGCTGTCAATATACTCTGGATCTTCTTTCATCAAAGTTGGATTATCTGTTACCTTACTTGGAATAAAAATGCGTGACTTTTTGCTTTTTTTATCAAAGTAGGTTTTATTTCGTGCTACCTCAACAAACCTAGACTTAACCCAACCATGTCCAGGGCCCCCTGGGTTTGTCGTTCCTAAAACTTGTGATGTGAGTCCAGGTATTGTACTCCTGGCTGATGATATCAACCTTAAATAGTCTAATTCATTTGGGATCAGTGTGAGCTCTTCAATAGCTATCTTTTGATATTCTTGCCCCAGGTACTTGGTCCAGGCATCCTCGTTTGACAAGTGGCCAGTCCAGATCTTCGCTCCTGATGGGAATTCAAACTGAGCTGGGTTACCAGTGACTTTCACCCCCATGTATCTGTACATGAATTTGGCTCGGTCAATCCAATCTTTTAGATCATCATAATTTCGTCTGATTACTAGACCTCTGTATCTAGGATTAGCTACATATTTAGGCTCTACCATCCAGACAGTCATAGCCTCGGTTTTACCGCCACCCCTGGACCCACCAAAAAGGATCTCTGACTCCATTCTTTGTAGGACCTCAGTCTGTGGTCCCTCATGGGGTTTCCAGATTATACGCTCTTCCATTATAATTCGCTGTAAATGAATACTGGAGTGTAGTCACCCATATAGGCCCCAGATATATTAAACTCGAAATACTCTGCTGCATCTGCTGTTGTCATACCATCCTTATCAACTAAGGTTCTTAAACATGCTTCGATACTGTAAACCAGTCTTTGTTTATCATCTATGCCAATTACGCAATCATCAAAACCATCAGCTTTTAAAGTATGTCCAGGCTCCCCGAAAACATCGACTAAGTCATTTAGATCATCTGCATCTATCATTTGGTCCTCTTTTTCTTAAATCCAGTTAAAGGGTTAATAGAAAGCTCTTCGTACCACTTCATTACTTTGGCGATCTCTTGTTCATGCTTTGATTCTAATTTTAGGACTCTCTCATGTAGCTCTGTTACATCCAGGTGAAGCTGTTCAATTTTGCTTTGAGTATTATACCAGTAATAAGTAGCCGAAGCGACAAGAGTAAGCAAGTAAAGCAAAGCCCTGATATTGATACGCACAATATAGTTATCGTCAACTCGGTCCATTTTAACCGATCTTGCATCAGCTTTCATTGGTATATTTTATCCTTGGTTCCATAAGTCTGTTTTGGGTCCCCTATTTCGGAAGTGGGGGGTCTTTTTCTGGGAGGACTTTTTCTGGGGCTACTAATTTTTTTTGGGGACTTGATATCGAGGGGTCGTTTATAGAGGGAAGTGGGGTAGGGTCTATATCTTTCTTCTGAGGCAGAGCTATCACTCCTATATGACTACTCACATCTGCCTGGATCTCTTGGCTCTTCAGGTCAGGAGCTATCTTGTTAGCGATCAGCTTCCATGCATCCTTCTGACGAGGATCATCATCATCCATAGCAGCACCAATGATCTTCTCTAATACTACTGGTATGCTCGGATGATCCCTTAAAAACTTACCAAAATGTTGTGGCTTCCTGCCTTTTGGATTACCACTAGTTCCCTTGGTCCATGCTGGATTACCTGGCTTACTCATGTTAGTGGCAATATAGTGGCAAAATGATTAAATAACATATGTTCTCCTCGTGAAACGCTACCCTATGGTGGCAGCGATTCTCTTTTTGTTTAGTAAAATACCTGATTTTTTTCAAAATTGTTCTCTATGGCTTATTAAACTAATATTATACATTTATAAACAAGAAACTAAATCACTATATTTATCCTCGGCAAACAAATTCAATGACTATTTATTTTTATACTTAATTAAACTATTATTTGACTCCCAAGGCTCCCATATGTATATTATTGTGTAAATACATAAAGAAGGAGTATAAATCATGGCAGCAACGAGATTAAAAGCAGATACTTACCACGCTTATTGGTATGATCATTTGGGAAATAAAAAAGAGAGATCCACGAAGATAAAAGTAAGTATTTATGGTAAGAGAAAAGCTGAAAAACTAGCTGAGATAAAGGCAGCAGAGTTTGAGATAGCAGACAAATCCAAGGGCATGATCCAATTTGATTATCAGTCTGTTATTAAAGCATCTGATAAATTACCATATGAAGATAAAGTTAAATTAGCAGTTTACTTATCTACTTACTTACCAGATGGTATTAATACACCACTTAACAATAAACTAATATCAGTTAATAAAGCTGCTATTGAGTTTAAGAATGAGGTGAAGAGAGAGAAATCTGATCACTGGATTGAGCATTTTGATCGTGATATAAATTATCTAAAAGGGTTTTTAGGTGAAGATATTAATGTTCAAGATATTACTGTTAAGATGATGAATAAGTTTATCGGTCACAGACTTGATCAGGGCAAAGCTCCTGGTACTGTACTGAGGAATTTATTATCAATAACTCAGTTAATGGATCATTGTGTTAATGTTGGTTATATCACATTTAATCCAGTTGATAAATGTAACAAGCCATCTAACCAGGTACAGAAGAAGAACGAGTATGTATTTATTCCTAGTGAGATCGTTACAAAGCTTATCAATAAAGATAACATTATTGATGAACACACTGAGAATGATTATATCTTTTGGACCATGTTTCGTTACACTGGGTTATCACCAATAGACATTACTCAATTGACTAAAGATGTAATTAAAGGTGAACCAGGTCAATTACACATAGTTAGACCAAGATCTAAAACTGGTGTTGTAGCTAAGATACCAGTACATAAGAATCTAGAAAAACTATTCAATGAGTATGGCGATAAATGCTTTGGTTTACTACCAACTAAAGGTAAGCGAGATGCTTCGACTAGGAGATTTAAGAAGCTATGTTTACAGTACAGCAATGGTGAGTTAGAGACACCAATGTATTCACTTAGACATACATTCATAACTGAGCTTAGTCTAGCTGGGTATGAGCCAGATGATATTACACTAATGACTGGACATACTACTACGAAGATGCTTTTAAAATCATATGTAAAACAAACTAACCAAGAAGCTGCACATAAAGCAGTTAATTCAATTAAATAAGGAGGCAGCAGTGAACGCATTAAAAACAAAGATAGAGATCTCAAAGCAAGAAAGGAATCTGCTTAGAGTACATTCAATGACTCAAGGCATTAGCCTACAGAAGATGATCGGAATTATATTAAGAGATTATATAAGTAGGCACATGACCAATTAGCTTATTAGATCAGCAGCGAAGAAGGCCCTTAAATGGGCCTTTTTTGTTTAAACTTATGTTGGTAGTGAGCCCAATGTTTTCGCAACGCTACAACTAATCTATTTAACTCATCCCGATCACAATTAATCAATAGCTTTTTCCCTACTACACAAGTCTTTACAAAATGACTATGCTTTAGGCCCATACCTTTAGGATAGTCTTGTTGTGATTTAGTATAGACTGCGATTAGATCGCTATTATCTACCCAATTAGAATCCGATCCCATTTTTTCTTATTGATTGCATTTAGTCTGCTTCTTAAGACTGTAGCATCTTCTCCTTTACTTTCCTTGTCTCTGATCAGGTCCTTGTACACTTGCTTCACTAAATAATAATCAAGCACATTTCCTCTATTCTTCAAGAAATACCTCTTCTCTTTTTTGCATTACGAATATCTTCAAGTAATTGATCTACCTCTTTCCAATCACCTAACTTCATCGATTTACGCATATCTCTATAAGTCTTCAAAGCATTCATAATTATCTTTAACTCTTTATGATCTATATTCATTTCTGTTTAAGCGTATTTAGTACATCAGTTGATATGTTATTAATTGTAGACTCTGCTAGTTTGCTGCTAAACAAATGATGATACTTCATCAAAGCATCACAGACTGCTTTCTTAACATCATCTGTAGATGCAGTAGTTACAATGATCTTATCTTGTTCTAGGCCAGATACCACTAGCTCAATCATCTCTTCCATCCTATTTAATTTCTTAAATAAGATATCAGAAATAGGATCTACTTCTTTCAACTTAACATCCACATTGTCTGTGACTGACATATTTACATTTTCTTTCATTACTTATCTCCACTTCTATAGTTACACCTGGTTCTATTGAATAGACCTTTTGCTTTGTTACTAACCATATCAAACAGTCATCAACAAATAACTTCCCATTCAAACTATCAAATAAAAACTTCTCTAGATTATCGATATCAGGCTTACTGCTATGTACACTAGGAGCCTGATCCTTAACCAACCCTTCATATTTGCCAGTCCTTAACCATTTTTTTGGATAAGGGAGTTCCCATGTGATCGAGATTGCAATCGGGTCTTTAATCGGTTCTTTTGGGAGTTGGTTAAGTATAAGTTTTAAAAATTCTTTTTTATCTTTGCTGCTAGGATCATACACATGTCCTGATCTAGTATGTCTATGTCTAGCCTGAGCTTTAGGGACCCACTTTACTTTGAAGATACTAGCCAATATGTTCCCTCATGTAAGGTAGTTCGTAAGGATGACATAGTGAATGCTCATTACAGTGAGTACATTTAATCTGATGCATATCTTTCTCAGACTGTACCATCTTTTCACACTGATAACAAACATAGTTATTCACTTTGGGGGTAGTAGGACTATGTGCTTTGACTTGACCAGGCATTTCCATAGATCTACTAAGCCAGTTATTCATAAACTTTGAAAAGTCTTTCTTAGCCTTACTTGGGTTACTGATCAGCCAAGCCTTAGCCTTAGCTGACTGTGCTTGTATATCTACATTAGGATAAGCTTCTTTCCATGTACTGATCAGTGTATCATCAATACTCATAAAGTAGCTATGAACTCTATCTGCATAAGGTTTTACCTTTGCAGACTTATTATTACTTTTAATTTCTTTAATTACTTCTAAGTTATTGTTATGGTCCGTCCTTGGTCCGTTCTTGGTCCGTCCTTGGGTCGTTCTTGGTCCGTTCTTGAGTACCATATCTCTGTAAGTCTCGTACTGACAGATATATACATGGGTCGTTTTTGTCCCGCTTTTGAGTCGTATCATGTCCGCCTTCTGTAACACTTCGAGAAACCTCTTTACCTTATTTTTGGACCATCCCCACTTCTCACCCATCTGTCTTTGAGTGCGAATAAACTCTCCTTTTTTGATCTGTACGAAGCCTTCTATAGCTGGTGCTTCACGATCTCGATGGGATGCCCATAGCAGCATATCTACCCATGCCTGGCCTTTGGCTACTGGCTTATCTTCCCAGATCCAATGATCTTGTAGGGACCTCATTAAATAGATATATCCTTTACCTAGATCAGGCATTTGGTATATCTGGTCCTTCATCGTGTAGATACTCCATTATGATTTCATCAGGTATTTCTATATCCCTAACTTCCCAGGATTGGCTTATATCTCTGTGTAATATTTCAGGTGTCCAGTGTTCTTTATCAAATATTGAATTAGCTATTTCAATGATTGTTTTAATTGCTTCTTCACCCCTTCTTTCTTCAATTCCACTAAGCCAATCTTCTACCATTTCTTTAGTTACCTTCTTATGCATAAATCCCCCTTTACTTATCTAAGGTTTTAAGCCTTGGTCCTTTATAGTCTCCTCTTTTGATCATTGCTGCTTTTAAATAGAATGCTAGATCTAAAGCTTCTTCATATGCCTCTTGCAGCCAATCTCTAGGATCATTCATAATCATGTCTAGATCTATATCAGCTTTGTTTTGATGATGTGCTCCGTTATTTAGCCTGGCTAAGATGTCCCCCTTAATTGCATTGCTAATGTTTTCATTGCCTGGAGTAGCCATCCTATTCCTTCTGGAATTCATATCCTCATAGGCTTCTATTACTTTATTTGCTTCTTCATTTGTAAGCTCATGATCCTCCATTAGTATCCTTGTTAACGAGCCACTAAATCCTTCGCTCATTAGATAATCGATTGTATCGAAATGCTCTTCACATAAATGGTCCATAATTATATCTCCTTCTGTTATCATTTTATATGTTATTCAAATTCTGGGTATCTCATATATTGATAGAAAAAATGTCTAAGTTTATCTTGGTTGTTTGCAGCAGTGTACAATGCCAGGTTAATACTTTGTGGTGCTCCCATATCTTGGTAAGGTAAATAAGCAACTCCTACTGGCTCATAAACTATTGCCATAACATCTACTCTTTTAGATGTAGGATGCTTTTTACCAAACCTAACCTCTATTGATGTCTTCGTTTTTGCTTTATAGACATACTTTACATTTACTGTTTGAAATACTTTAGGCCTAACCTCAACCACGAGATCTATTTCATCATCGTCTACTTCAGGTGAGTAAATATTATAGTATTTCAATAAATCAGTTTTTACGATAAGCTCACCTATTGCCCCTTTTCGAGTAGTATTAAGTTCCATCACTTATACTTTTTTTGAGGCTTATCAAGATTAAATAGTGCAGCTACAGAATTAATAGCTCTTAAGTTTCCTACTTTACCTTTATTCCACTTTTGACAAATTTCAACAATAGCTTTAACACTCTGAAATAACTGATCATACTTTGTGTTAAATTCCTTGTTCATCTTTTCTTGAGCTTCTAGATGTTTTACTACTTGATTATAATATTTCTTACTTACGAACATGCTTACTAATCTCCTTACCTATAGTCTTTAGCCATTCAGTTTCTACCAGGGTAATTACTTCACCTTTTCTACGACTATATAGCCGATATTGAGCTTCTTCTGGCCTAGCCACCCATGTCTTCTCAATCTTAGTTGATAGCCATTCCTGAAGCGTTTTTATCTGGACCAAGATCCATGACTCTGGCATCTCAAAGGCTACTATATCAGCGTGGGATCCATAGACCCAACCTTTACCATCTCCATATGCACTGCTGATCTCAATCCAATGCCATTCAGGATTGGGGGTATTGTGATTCCTATTTAACTTTTTCATAGCTTTAACATCGACCTTCACAGATAATTGTAGGTCCCAGTGTTCTTTGCTATCGTATACTGGTGGTGATCTATGAACTGTAAAACCAGCAGACTCTGATAGAGATTTAAATGCTAGTTCTGCTTTGTATCCGTCTATTGCTGTTTTCTGTAATTTCATTAGTATGTGGTCCTTTGTTAATTAAATTTTTTGCCCCTCTTAACGCCAATCAAGAGGGGCCAGGTATGTCAACCTTCTCTTTTCATTTTTGCCTAAAAGGGCAAATCGTCTTGGGGTGCAGCAGCTTGTTGATGCTGTTGCTGCTGTGGCGGCTGCTGTTGAGGTTGACTACCACCTTGCTGTTTTACCATTTCAGGATCATAAAGACTTACTCTAGTGTAAGCTGTTTTCCCTTGTGGTGCTTTAGGGTACAAGCGACCCTTCCAGATCTTACCATTCACATTAATAGTGATATTCCCAGAGAAGTTATTAGAGTCCTCTGGATCACCTTGTGGATTGTAGTCTGGGTTTTTGAATATAGATCCTGATCCAGGCTTGTGTTCAAATTTGCCACCAGCTTTTGGAAAAGGACTATTGTTTTGAAATGCCATATATATGGTTCTCCTTCGTTATTTAGTAAAGTTTAAATGTTTTAGGTGGCTGCGGTTTAAGAGTTGGTGCTACATTGCCTTTTACATTTTGATTTTCTTTGTGCCACAACTTTGATGCTGCCTTAAAAGACTCGTAATCAAATTTTTGATAAGACAGATCATAGGTAGGATCATTTCTGAACGAGTCCCTTACATATAGTGAAGCAATATAGTCTATCTTAAGTCCTGGATGATCTAGCTCCCAACCTACCTTATATGCACTGTTTTGTATCCCATGAGTCCAATATTTTTGGCCAGTCTTAAGGTCCACTAAAACTAGTGATTCTTTCTTTGCTGCCTTTGTCTTCTTCATCTTTACAATCATATCTAATCGCCCAGCTAACTTTATATCAGGCTGATAGATAGGATATTCAATTGCTACAACTGTAGGCTCATGCTCAATCCAGAATTGCTGAAAGGACCATAAGTATCTACGAATAGAATGCATGTAACTATGAATATTCTTATAGGACCACCTCCAGTCTTTATTAGTATCATTCATAATATATTCTTGGATATCATTTTCAGTGACTTCTTCACCTCGGCACATTCTTTCTAAAGCTAAGAAGTGCACATGAGATCCCTTTACTGCCTTAGCATCTCTCTCTCTAGGAGCTAGGTGGCCATAATTTCTATTCCAGGTATTAAAGCCAAAACCCTTATGTATAGATCCTAGCTGCGTAGTAACTGATGGGACCCAAGAATCAGTCTCCTGATCATCACCTTCTAAAAAATAAAATCGACCATTAGCAAGGTCCCTATTATAAATTTGAAAATCAGGCTGTAGTATTTCTTTTGGTTCTTCTTTAATAGGATCAGGAGTGGTTTCATTTTTAACCTCATACCCTTCTTTTTCTAAAAGTTTTTTAGCTTCGTCTAAGCTCATTGTATTTGTAACTGGCTGCTGTTCCATTGGTTGGGGCATATCAATCTCCTTTATTATTGATCCTAATGTTTTCAAATTAAACAACCCCCT
>TARA_R100001463_G_scaffold77710_4_pt1 | contig 11600 bp, 18 predicted proteins | sample TARA_R100001463 | Tara Oceans TARA_R100001463 (sample SAMEA2622242) | marine metagenome | biome: marine biome (ENVO:00000447); feature: deep chlorophyll maximum layer (ENVO:xxxxxxxx); material: "saline water (ENVO:00002010), including plankton (ENVO:xxxxxxxx)" | depth 40 m
GCGCCGACAACAACGGTAGATCCTGGCTTACATCTTTATTTTCCAGCACCACACTTTCCACCAGCTTTTTGTTGTCATCACCGAACCTACGGCTAATCAGGCTCATGGTTCGCCCGTATCGCATCAGCGCATCCGAAAACACGGAGTCACCTTGCCTGACGGAACCAGAACCAGCCTCATACCGTAGCGGTCTGCCGAACAGTCCCGCCTTGCTTGCCTGACTCAAAATGTATTCACCAGCCTGATGCTCAGACAACGACAGCGAACCGTTTATCAGGTAGCGATCAATGACCATCTGATCCATGACTTTGGCTCTGGGCATAGCCCCGCCTTCCACCATGACGCTATGGCGCTTGTGGATTTCATTGGTTCCCAGATCAGTGTGCTGGTTCTGCATCTCAATCGACATCGTACCAATCTACCCCGCGAATTTTGCTTACATCCGAAGAAGGCAGGTCAGACAAAATGTTTTGAGATGCTGACTCGCCTGAGTATGTGCCATTGACTACATCATATTTTAACTTGGCGACACCTTGCTGCCCCACCCATTTAAAGCGTGACTTCCAGCAGTGTACCTCTACGTCATTGTCGCCGCGATGCACCGTTATACCCAAGTCTGCCTTGGCAAACCATGCAGCACTACCGGAAATGCTCATGCCTTTCGGCACAGCATACGTCCCATCTTCCCTGGGGTACATCTTGGCGGGGTGCGCCACAAACCAGATATGGATACCCGCTGCCTTGCAGAAGCTGGTGATCTTGGTCAGCATCATGCTAATACTCTGATGCTCTTCTTGGCCCTGATGCTCAATGAAGTTATAGGGATCAATTACCGCACCCCTGCAGCCGAGCCTGAACACGGCCTGCTTGATGCGATCAATGATGGAGTCAATCGTGCTGAGTCCACCGTCCTTGGACTCTAAGAAAACAAAGTGGTCGTTAATAAACTCGACAGCCTCAGACATTTCTTGCTCGCTCATTCTGGGTGTCATGCCTTCGAAAAACGGCTTACCCGTAATTTTCTCGCAGAGCTTACTGATGTGAAGCTGCGGAGGATTCTCAAAACTGCACACCGCGAACTTCCATTTCTCTTTTTGCGCTAGGTTGACCATGATCTGGTCAATAAATTCTGATTTCCCCGAAGAAGGCAGTCCAGTGACTACAGACAACTGGCCCTCTGCGACAGTGAACAGGTCGTCAATCGCCGGTATACCAGTGCTGACACCCCTGCCATGACCATTGGCATAAATATCCTTGACCTGCTCCATATAGTCATTGGCTGCATAAACACCTGACAGCGGAACCGGCTGCGCCTCACTGAATATCCGCTTGGTTTCCGCCTCACCCAGCCGAGCCACTGCGTCATTAGCGTCCTTTATGCTCTCTGGGAAATGCACCCGCCAACATTTTGCCCTGCCTACCCGTCTGGCAATCTCTTCTGCCAACGCTTCCCCTGGTTCATCATTGTCAGTGGCAAGGACAACGCGCTTGCAGCCTTCAAATCGCTCCCTTTCGTCCCAAACAAAGCTAAATTTGCCGTCTTCTTCTGGTGAGATTTTATTCTGACTCACCTTAACCGGAGCGCCATTTGGACAGGACACAGCACGAACGCCGATTGATGCAAGAGAGATTACGTCTGCCTCTCCCTCCACCACGATCAGGTCATCAACGTCTTCTTCAAGCTCTTCAATGCCGTAGAAGCTCCTAGGAGCGCCCTCACAGATAAAATCTTTGGAGATGATGCTCCTCCATTTGATGGCCGTAGGATTGCTCACAGGGCCATACACGAAGCCTATGGCTGGCATTGACTCCCCACGGAAATTCTTAGTGCCTGTGGTCATCCTGGGCAGACCCTCCAGAGAGTCAAGCTGCACCCCACGATGACGGAAAAAATCTTTGATGACTGTTACGTTAGAGTTGAGATCTGTCGGAATGTTGACCACTTTCTCTTGTTTCATGTAAGCCTCGTAAAACTTTTTTCTTTTAATACCTCCTGACAAACCACAATGATGACAATGGTACAAACTGTGATCGTGATTCACTGTTATGGAGAGCGTTTTCTCGTTTTTCTTTTTTCTGCTATCGCCACACTCAGGGCATTTCACTCTGGCGCTTTGATTGTATTGAAGAACAAACTCCTCAAGTTGTTCCATCTGTTGACCACCTCCTATTTTTGTGATATTGGTAGTCACCTAGTATATATACGCTCTTACATATTCGCTTTTTAAAGCTCTTATTTACTAGCGTTTATATACGGTATGACTCCTTTAGATTGAGCTTCGCCCCCTTCCGCAAGGGGGTTTTTTTAGCTCGCGTTTAATTCCTCCATGACAAGTTCAGCAACAATCTTTTGCTCCACGCTGCTGAGTAAAACCATTTCATCCAGGGCGTCTTGCAGTGCTTCTGGATACCCAGCGATCCTGCAATGCTCTATAAAAGCCTGAGATTTCATGTACTTGAGCGCATCATCACGCTCTTGATGCTGGCTACCCACTAGATCGCGGATAGCTCTGTTAATCACTTTGCTGTAGACAATCTTGTAGGTGTCTGACACAAATCTCTGCTCTAGGATTAGCCTTGTCCACACCGCCCCAGACGATGTGCTTCTCTTTTACTTGCCGATCATTTTTATAAACGAATCCTTGCAAACAGTCCAGTATTAAAGACTCATCCAGATCAGGACGACGACTTGCGTAATAGATTTTGATGTCCACCGCGAGATCGGTTTCTGGCAATGGTGTGATTTTTTTACACTGCTTGGCAAACGACTTGCAGTAGTCGAGCGCCTTTTGGGACTTGATAAATAACGGTCTACCTGTTTTGCTTTTTACTAGCCTGCGACTGTTTGCCTTAGATACAGGCTCCCCCAATATCACCATATCTACTATTGACACAATACCCCCATGAGCATAAAGTTAGCTGTCCCGATTGCTGGAGTGTACATGATGAGTAAGATGGGACGCCACGTTTATGGTCTACACGAAGACCTTCTTTCAAGAGGTGAATACATGGAAATCGAAATTCAACGGGGCATTCCGCGCCCCACAGAGCGAGTCAAGTTACCTGATTACCCTTTGCAGGACATGACCACAGATCCACAAGAGGCGTTTAATACCAAGATTCTGGCAACAGACAAAAAGCAAGTGTCTGCCATGCGGCGAAAAATCACCCGCTGGGGCAACCGCCAAGATCCGGTCAGGAAATTCAGCATCCAAGCAGCAAAAAACGATCCTGGTAATCCCCACTCAGAATTAACTATGTGGGTGTGGAGAATCAGTTGAGGATAACCAACCTCACAAACCTGCCAGAGCCAATATTCCAAGCGCTGACCCGCAACGATTACAGCAGGGGCAACAGTAACTACTCTGTTACCCAGCTAATCGACAGTCCTCGCGTTCGTATTCTCAGGAAAAACCATGACGAGGATATAACCGAGGACTGCGCGGATATGCTTTGGTCTGTCCTTGGCACATCTGTACATAAGATGTTTGAGCAGCACAGCCCAGATGGTCACATTGTCGAAGAGCGCCTGTTCGCTCAGGTGGACAAGTGGATGATTAGCGGGGCCATAGACTTACAAAGGTCTGAGGATGACGGGCGCGTGACGCTGATGGACTACAAATGCACCAGCGCATGGTCTGTGATCTATGGCAAAAAGGAATGGGACAAACAGCTTAACTTCTATGCTTGGCTGGCAGAGCGCAAGCCTGACGTTGAAGTAAGCGCTCTCCAGATCGTTGCCGTGCTGCGAGATTGGCAGCGTAAGAAGGCAGAGATGGAAGCCAGTTACCCGCAAGCCCCAATAGTCATTGTGGAAATACCCCTCTGGTCACAAGAGGAACGGGATCAATATGTCAATGAGCGTGTAGCACTGCACACTCAGGCAGATTGGCAGAGCTTTTCTGGCGAAGAGCTACCCCCATGCACCGATGACGAACGGTGGAAAAGACCCGACAGTTACGCCATCAAGAAAATCACTCAGAAAAGGGCGATCAAGCTGTTCGATAGCAAAGAAGATGCAGAGCATCATCTTGCCACTAAATATGCAGACTCCAAAGAGCATGAAATAGAAACCCGCTTAGGAGAGTTTGTTCGTTGCGAAGCTAACTGGTGTCGGGTTGCCGATTGGTGTACCCAGCACAATCAAGGAGTGTGATGATGGATATGCCAGAGTTTAAAGACGATATTCCAGTGCATGGGGCTTGGGACACGCCGACACCATGCAAATATCAGTGGCTTGAGCTGATGAAAATTGGTGAGTATTTCGAGGTAGAACACGACAACATCCACATTGCTGAGGCTACGGCAAGACGGATTATGAGATGCACATTTGGCGAAAGGGCAAAGCGGTATTTCCCTGACGGCATAAAGCTCAAGAGAACAAAGATTCGTGGCGAAAACAAATTTAGGATATGGAGAGTCGAGTGATACAGACCGATCCAGAGTTTTACAGAAAGGTCGTGGCGTTGATGCAGACTACAAAACACAAGCTGAGAATTGTAATTACAGGCGACACTGTGCATTTTTATGTGGCAGATAAGCATATCGGAGACATGAATACAGCCATGTTCTTCAAATCAGAACCGAATGAAATTTGGAAAATACTAGGAGTCAGCAATGAAAACAGAAAAGGATACCTCCTCTGAGGGTTTCGACAGCCCCAGCTTTGAGGAAGTATGGACAGTTTTGTCCAAGGTAGATGTAACGGCGCAGAAAAAACAACTTCCTGAAAGCAACATCACCTATCTTTCTTGGACATGGGCATGGGATGAGCTTATGAAGCACTATCCCTACGCGACATACTCTTTTGACGAAGATCAGTGGGATCACCTGGGATACTGCACGGTATCCTGCACAATACGGATCGGGCATCTGGAGCGATCTATGTGGTTGCCCGTCATGGGGGGTTACAGTCACAAAGCGGTAAAGAATCCTGACGCCAGAGGGCGCAGTGATACTCGTATGCGATGCCTAGTAAAAGCGATGGCGATGTTTGGGCTTGGGCATTACATCTACAACGGCGAGGACTTTCCGCGCAAAGAGGATGATGAAGAGATCAAACAGCAAGAGCGGGATCAAAATCTGCCGCCCTTTGGCGATGGCAAGCGACAGATCGAAAACGAAAGCGATGCCAAGAAAGCATCTGAGCAGTTTGCCAACGAGTTCCGCAATGCAGAGAGTGGTGAGCATATCAAGTCTCTGTATACCGCAAACCCCAACACCTTCCAAGCATTAGAGAGAAGTTACCCAAGCCATTTTGCAGTAATGATGCAAGAGGCACAGGCAAAAATAGCCGCGCTGAATGCGGCACAGTAAAGGAGATCAGCATGACCAATTTCAATTCAATCGCAGACGAACAATATGGCCCTGACAGTAAAGAGGGCGGTATGTGGGAACAGGAAAGAAAGTCAGACAAAGTGCCGAAATATAAAGGCTTTATTCCCGTCACTCCCGAGATGTTCGTGGCAATCAAGGCAGCGTTCAAAGTTTATCAAGCCAATCCAACGCAAGAGAATCTGCCAAAAATCAGTCTGGCATCTTATGGGTTTAGGTCTTACGAGAAAAAAACCGGCGGCATGGCAGAGATGATTCAGTGCAAGCCACAAGTGCTGCTAACTGATGACACCAGGGCGATTATCAGGGAGTGGGGCGCACAGCAGGGAGGCCAGCAAGCACAACCAGCGCCGTATGTAGCGCCTCCTACGCCACAGCCAGCACCCCCACCAGTGCAGCAACCAGCGCCAGCAGCGCCCCAGCAGACGCCAGCAGAGCCTTTCTCAAGCTCTTTCGAGCAGCTTTTTGATTAGGTCAAAGAAGCTCCTAGCCGCCGCAAGGGATCAGGCTTGTGTGAACTGTGGCGTCAGAGATGGCACCATAGTCGCCGCACACTACACAGGTCTTAGAGCCTCACAGCTAGGCAAAGGAACGGGGCATAAGCCACATGATCTGGCAATCGCGGATCTGTGCCATAAATGCCACTACTCGTTTGATGTTGCGGGTGGTGGCAGCACTTTTGAGAAAAAGATAGATAAGAGCGAGCAGTTTCTTTTCAACATAATCAAGACGCTTATCAGGCGGATTGACCAAGGTGTAATCAAAATAGAGGGTATAAAGGATGAGTGATGGAGATAAACCTGCCAAGAAGCAACGCAGAAAAAAAGTTAAACAGGATGCTAGCGTTACTGTCAGCGGAGTTTCCGCAGATGGCAAATCAAATGAGCGAGATAGCGAAGTCGAAACACGGGATAACCCTAGAGTTAAAGCCTCTGAAAACAAGACGCTCAAGGCCGCAAGAAAATTATTACAGGCAGTGGTGCGGAAAGTTCGCAAGCTACTGCGGCTTGACGCCTGACGAGATGCACGAAGAAATGCTCTGCCAGTGCTATGGGTCAGAAATACGGGAAACCAAGTTTGGGGAAAAACGAAGGCCGCGCAAGAGAAGCAATGACGCTACTCGCGGAGACTTTTCCGATCTGATCGAAACACTTTGCCGCATTGCAGCAGAGATGAGCTTTGATATACCGCCACCGGTTATTGACCCAGAATGCTAATGACTGAGGAGGAGCAGCGGCTCCACGACAGGCAAGAAGAAGCGAAAAAATACTACGCCGCACGGTTTGCGTGGAAGAACAAGAGCAGCTTTACGCCCAAGGGTGTTACCTGGGGGGATTGGTTCAACAATATGTTTGGCGAGTCTTTGGACGCCTACGCTGAAAGGATGAAACAACGATGACGAAACTGACAGTAGAGCTAGAGGGTGACGCCTATGTAGAGGCAATTGCTACCGCCAACAGGTTTGTTGATGAAATGATAGACCGTTTAGCCAAGATAGAACGAACCTTGGAGGAAAGTCTCAACACGCTAGATCAGATCGAACTCGCTATTGATGATCTTAAAAAAGCAAAGAAGGTGCTTGATGACTGACAAATACTGCGAACACTGTGGCGCGAAGATGGTCGAGTATAAGCACGGTCTGTCCAAGAAACTTTGTCGTGCGCTGGCTATGGTAGTTACAAGATCACGCAGCACTGAGCCACAAGAAATACGCGAAATGGGCTTGGACTACAGCCACAGGTGCAACTTCCAAAAGCTGCGGTACTGGGGGTTGGTTGAAAAAATTGGAGACAAAGACTCAAAAGGCGGCTTGTGGAGAGTGACTGATCGGGGAATGGCATTTGTTACGGGCAACATAAGCTGCCCACGATTCGCGTGGACATATCGGGGTGATGTGGTAAGGCACGAAGGTGATCTTATTAATATCACTGATATTTCAGGGGGCTGGAAATACCGAATAGATTACGCGAGAGAAAGCGAGCCTCACAAATGAAAAACGTGTTGGACTTATTTAGCGGTATTGGTGGATTTTCTATTGGCTTGGAAAAAGCAGGATTCACAACAACTGCGTTTTGTGAGATAGACCCATACGCACAAAAGGTGTTGAAAAAACACTGGCCCGAGGTGCCGATTTACGATGATGTCAGACAAATCACAGCAGACAGATTGGCTTCAGACGGAATTAACGTCGATGTCATCACGGGTGGGTTCCCGTGCCAAGACATCTCGCTTGCGGGAAACCAAGAAGGTCTTGACGGAGAGCGAAGTGGGCTCTGGTCAGAGTGCGCCCGTCTGCTTGGGGAGATTCGACCCCGATATGCCATCTTTGAAAACGTCACAAACCTGCTTGCTGGACAGCGGGGAAATTGGTTTAAGCGAGTTCTCTGGGACATTTCCGCGCTCGGGTATGATGCGGAATGGCACTGTATACCAGCTTCAACAGTTGGCGCACATCACAGAAGAGATAGAGTCTGGATTGTGGCCTACCCCAGCAGCGAGGGATTGGAAGGGAGCGAGGAAGCCAGAGACAATGGCGAAGACGGGAAGAAACCCAGAAAACAACTCATTACCGGACTCGGTGGAGTTTCAAGGAGAACCTGGGCGGCTGAACCCAGCATGGGTAGAGTGGCTAATGGGATTCCCAAACGATCACACAGACTTAGATGTTTAGGAAATGCAGTCGTTCCCAAGATTCCTGAGTCTATTGGACATTCAATATGCCAAATAAAGAAACCGTAGAAGAATTTTTAAAGAGAGGCGGAAAGATAAATAAAATTCCTAGGGGCGTGGGTGTGGGATTTAAGCCGTCCAATACTATTGCTGGGAACAGGCGAAGAAAGAAAGAGGGGAGCATTGAAAGAAGCTAGATTCCCTAAAATGTGCATGGCGTGTGGTCGCCTTGGGTATCATCACCCTCACTGCCCAGAGGCTGACGATTATAATGACGGCAACGTAATACGCGAAACTCTGGCCGACCGGATAGCGACAATTAGGCTCTTTGAGAGAAAGGAGCAGGGTGGCTCTGGTACTACAGATACCGTCTTAGTGTTGGACTTTTGACTTCACGAATACCTGTTTTGGATACGCTTGAAGATTGCATAAATAGACAGGAAGTAGAACGCAATAATGCTCATGGGGATGGACAGGTAGATCAAATCCCAAGGGTGCAGGGCCAGTATCTCCCAGATGCCTTCAAGTGCGCTCTCGACTTGATTCGCAGCGCACTCCTCCATTAAAGATTGCCTTGGCTTCTATGATGCTCGACGTTAATCAGGTGCTGGTTGATGATGTCTTCTTTGGACTGACCGCTGTACCGGACGCCTAGGTTTTCATCCAGCAGCATCTGATTCAAGGTTTTTTCTTGGAAGCCGTCTTCACCTGGGCCTTTTGCCAAATGAATTTCTGCGAGTATGCGCCCGAACTTGCCCTTTTTATCTAGCGATGTTCTCAGCAGCACAGTAGAGCCAACCGGCAGACGCTCTTCCACAAACTTCTTTGCTAGGTTGCCCAAGGCTTTGAGATCGTCTGTCCCGCCTCTGGTTTCACTGGTATCTACACCCAGAAGCCTTATTGACCTCTTGCCCAATATGACAGAAAAGCCGCAGTCTACATTGCAGATAACGCTATCTCCGTCTACGACTCTACACACCTCCGCTCTGTACAGCCATTGCATATCCATTATAAAAAGGTGCTCGGTATTAGCGGCAAGTCAGCGTACTCTTTGAGTCGCGGGATTACCTGGAGTTGTTGGTTTAGCCTCTGGTCAAGCTGATCCAGCATGGCTCTCTTGGTTTCGGGATCTATGTTCTGCCTTTGTATTCTGTCTCTTTGCTTTCTGACTTTATCCATAGCCTTCTTGATATTGTATACAGGCTCTTTCAGTGCAAGCAGGGATTCTCTGCCAACTAAATATCGCTCTAGCTCTTCTCTTCTGCCTTCTTTCTTGAGCTTGTTGACAGTGGAACGAACAGTTAGAACCTCACGGTACAGATCATACGCGTCTTCACGCAGACCGCCCCCTTCTTTGGAGCCAAAGAACCGCTTGATGATTGGATACTCGTAAGGCTGCATAGCTGGCATCTTGGCCTGCTTGTCGCCCTGAACCGCCTCGCTCCTCATAATGGTATCTACCGTATCAAGAACGTAGCTTCCTATAGTACCAGTGTATCCATACAGCACATGGTCTATTTTCAGAGGGCTGATATTTGCAAATTGCCCGACAATTTTAGCTACCTCGCTCGCTCCATAGCGATCTTGCAACCCAGCAGTAACCGTTTGATCCATGTAGTAAGGAACAATCTTTCTGCCGGTAAACGAATTGTAGTTAAGCGCTGCTTCTAAAAAAGGCCCAAACGCCTGTATGCCCAGAGGGTTTATTTCAAACGTAGATGTAATCGCTCGTATCGCCGTGTCCCTGACTTCTGGCGATGACTTATCGCCCACCGTGGCAGCGGCTACTGTTTCCGGTATTGTCTTGAAAAGAATGCCAACCTCAAACGGGATAGGCAGCTTTATGGGTACGCCCCAGACAGTCGGAATAATCCAGTTATTGTCTCTTGTTACCTCTGTCTGCTCTTGGTACTGCTCGTTATCGCTAACCAAGGCGTAGTAAAGCAGGGTGAGGCCAGCCATAAGACTGCCGCGCATCATCATTTTTGCGATTGCTTCGCTTCTTGCAAGCTCCTTGTTGGCTGTGTAGCCCCCGGTTGCCGCCCGGTAAAAGACATCCAAGCCCTGTATTCTGGCGTTCAAGAACGGTATTGCTGCAGTCACTGTGCGGAATACTGGGCTGGCACCACGCCTTGAGAAGTTAATTACTTCCATAGCCTGGAACAGCGCCTCTGCTTCGTTCCCTGTTCGCGCAAGAACATCCTTATAAACAGCCATTCTGGTAGCAGAATCAGATGCTGTAGTTGCAGAGCCAAGCGCATCCCATGCCCTTCCAACAAGATTGAAGGCAGAAAGCTCATTGTTTCTGCGCTTCATCTCTTTTTCAAAGAAGCTGCCTATATCGTCTGGATCATTGGAGTAATCATAGCCGCCGACAACACCTGCCCTTTCCAGAGCATCTACCGATCCTCTTAAATTCCTCACAGAGTCGATGACAGGCGTGAAATCAGCACCACTTGTCGCCCACGCAGACAGCGTATCGCGCATTAGGTTGGCAACCATAAAGCCAGGATCTCTGGTGATGGCTTCTCTCAGGAACTTGGCTGGCCAGCCAAGAACTTTTTGTACGGTCGTTAGGCCAGAGTCAGAGCCGATCATCTGAAGAGAATCAAAAAGCATCTTGTCTTTTATGATGAAAGACCTGTTTTGCCCGTCCACCTTTAGCTTGATAACGTGCGCCTCTGAAGAGGTCGCTGATGTTTCCTGCGCCAAGCCCATAGATTGCATATCTCTAACAATCCGCTGCTGGGCAACATTCTTCATACCAAGCTCAATGGCAGCAGAAAGATTCAGGCTAATTGACTCTATTAATCCGACATTAACACCTTCATCCTTACCTTTATATTTTTTAAACTCGCCACGAAATGTAAGGCTGGCCCCATTTGCTGCACCAAAAACACCTCTAGCGTCTTTGCCTTGGTTTGGATCTGCCGCCTCTCTGTAGAAAGGAACATACGATGATTTTTTCCACTTTTCGGCTGTCTCTGCATTTAGCATCCCTGTGTCTAACAGGAACTCAGTGGTCTTGGCATTGTATGCCTGCCAAACGGAATGCCATTCCTTGACGGGGTTATAACCATTTTCGTCAGTCAGTGCGTCAATCTCTGCGCGAACTGCTGCGGCTTTTTCTGGGGTAACTGGTGTCAGCTTACCGTCAGCATCAAGAACTTCTCCACGCAACACCATTGCATAGGCTTGCGCGTAACGGGTCATGTCTCCCCGCTCTTTTGAATACAGCAGGGACATTACTTCGATCAAGCCTTTGTATTGCTTGCCCACTGTCTGAGGCTTGTAGCCATCACTGTCAGCGTCTGCGTCCGGTAGCGGCCTAAAAAAGAAGTCTTCTACGGTTGTAACGCCACCCCTGTATACAGCCACACCTTTGGTAATTGCCGAGGCAAGGACGCCTTTTGCCCTATCAGAGAACAACACAGCGGCTATTGCGCTGGAGTCTGCCTCCAGATCACGCAACTCAGGGTTCTTTGCATAATATCGCTCCAGCACTGAATACTTATTTATAAACTGCTCCCTAAGAATAAGCAGTGCTTTTCCTATTTTTCCTTTCGGCAGGATGTCTGTGACTTCGTTTAAAGTCT